>Ga0208454_1000012_pt1 | contig 251900 bp, 234 predicted proteins | sample EasRivMeERMZT100_FD_187530 | JGI IMG/M metagenome (GOLD analysis project Ga0208454, IMG submission 187530) | Soil microbial communities from meander-bound floodplain in the East River, Colorado, USA - East River MetaG ERMZT100 (SPAdes) (version 2) | ecosystem: Environmental > Terrestrial >...
TCGATATCATGACCGTGCGCGCCCAGGTCGCTGAGGCGGATGTGAGCCGCATTAAACTAAATATGCCGGCCTATTTCACGACCCTCGGCAACAGTGAGCGGCGCTGGCCGGGCACGGTGCGGCAAATCCTGCCGACGCCGCAGATCGTCAACGATGTGGTGCTCTACGATGTCTTGATCGACGTAAAAAACGAAGGCCGCCACCTTATGACCAGCATGACGACCCAGGTATTTTTCATTTTCGGCAAGGCGGAAAATGCTTTGATCATACCCGCTGAGGTGCTCACCCGCCGCGCGGCGCGGGAAGACAACGAAAAAGGCAAGGCCTATCGCGTCGCAGTGATAACGGAAACGGGCCGCGAGCAGCGCGTCATTCACGTCGGCTTGCAAAGCCGCACTCAGGCGGAAGTCGTCGACGGACTCAATGAAGGTGAAAAGATCGCGGTGAATCGTCCCGCCGGCAGCGCCAACCAGGCCGGTAACCAGCAGCGTCCCGCCGGCGCCGGCAACGCGCCGCGCTTCAACCGAGGTCCACAGCTATGAACGCGACCATACTAGAGCTGAAGGATATCGAGAAACACTACAAGAACGGTGACACCACCGTGCGCGCCCTCGACGGGGTGTCGCTCAAGATCCGGCGCGGTGAGTTCGTCGCGATCATGGGGCAGTCCGGCTCGGGAAAATCGACGCTGATGAATATTCTCGGCTGTCTCGATCGCCCGACCGCCGGCAGCTATAAAGTGCTCGGCAGAGAAGCGGCGAATCTCGAACCTGACGAGCTGGCGTCGCTAAGGCGCGAAACCTTCGGCTTCGTCTTTCAGAAATATAATTTGTTAGCCACGGCCAGCGCCGGCGAGAACGTCGAGATTCCCTCGGTGTATGCCGGCCTACCCAAGCACAAGCGCGCCGAGCGCGCCGCCGGCCTGCTCGCCCGCCTCGGCCTCGGCGACCGCATGGCGCATCGCCCCTCTGAACTCTCCGGCGGCCAGCAGCAGCGCGTCGCGATTGCCCGCGCCCTGGTGAATGACCCACCGGTGATCCTCGCCGACGAGCCCACCGGCGCGTTGGATAGCAAGAGCGGCGACGAAGTCCTGACGCTGCTCAAGCAACTCCATGCCGAAGGTCGCACCATCATACTCATCACCCACGCTGAGAACGTTGCGCAGAATGCCAGCCGCATCGTGCGCATTCAGGACGGACGGATTCTTGAGGACAATGGAATCGTCGCCGACGAAGCGCAAGAGAATTTGGCCGCGGACCATCGCAGCTTCGAAAGCGCCGTCAGCTTGATGGCGAGCGTGCAGGAAGCGCTAATTACCGCGTGGCGCTCGCTACACGTCAACATTTTTCGCACAGCTCTCACCCTACTTGGCATCATCATCGGCGTCGCCGCCGTGGTCGCCATGCTGGCGGTGGGCGAAGGGAGCCGGCAAAAAGTCCTCGATCGCATCAGCTCGTTCGGGACTAATTTGATGCTCATCCGCCCTGGCGCCGCCGGCATCCGCAACTCCGGCGATATCGCCACTCTGATACCGGAGGACGCCGCCGCGATCAAAGCCTTGCCGAACATCGAAAGCGCGCTCCCCGAGCGCAACAGCCGGGCCACTGTGCGTTTCGGCAATATCGATTATCAAACATCAGTGCAGGGAACTGGCGAGGATTTTCCGTCGGCACGCGACTGGCCGGTGGCCGAGGGACAGTTTTTTAACGCCGACGACATGAAACAATACGCCGCCGTCGTTGTGCTCGGCCGCACGGTGGCGAAAACCCTCTTCCCCGACGGCAGCAGTCCGGTCGGCAAGTACATTTTGATGAAGAGTGTCCCATTTGTCGTAATCGGCGTCATGACCGAAAAAGGCGCGTCGCCCAACGGCAGTGACCAGGACGACGTCATATTCGTGCCGATCAAGACCGGGTTGGTCCGGCTCTTCGGCAAAAATTATTTGAGCAGCATTACCGTCAAAGTCAAAGACGCCGCCGACATCGACGCCACTCAGGCGCGTGTCGAGGCGCTGCTCAAGGCGCGCCACAACGCCGAGGATTACAGCGTGCGCAACATGGCTTCGTTTCTCCAGGCCGCGATGGAAACTCAGGATACGTTTACCATCCTGCTCGGCACCGTGGCGGCGATCTCACTGCTGGTCGGCGGCATCGGCGTCATGAACATCATGCTGGTCAGCGTGGTCGAGCGCACCCGCGAGATCGGTATCCGCATGGCCACCGGCGCGCGCATGCGCGACATCATGTTGCAGTTTAATATCGAAGCCGCGGTGGTATGCGCCGCCGGCGGCCTGCTTGGCATCCTCGTCGGCGTCGTCGCCGGCCTGGTGCTGCGCTACAGCGGCATGACCGTGGTCTTCTCGGTCATGCCGGCTGCGCTCGCCTTCGCCTGCGCATCCGCTACCGGCCTGGCGTTCGGTTATCTGCCGGCGCGCAAAGCGGCCCAGCTCGATCCGGTTGTTGCCTTGGCTTCGGAGTGAGGTGATCTATGCGTAAACATCTAGAGAGCTGTAACAGTAATTCAGCGTCTGCCGTTCATGGTTCGACAAGCTCACCACGAACTGATTTTTCCTATTCCAATCACCCTGAGCCTGTCGACGGGCGCGTTGCGACTCGCACGCGATCTAGATGGTACCGTCGACCCATCAGTGGCGCCATCGCTCTCTCGTTGGCGTTGTCGGCATGCAGTCTCGCGCCCAACTACGAGCGGCCGCAGATGGCTCTGCCCACCGGTTGGAGCAGCGTCGCCGGCGTCGGCGCCACGCAACAGAACACGACGTTGTTTTGGCAAGAGTTCGGCAGCGCCGATCTCAACCGTTTGATCGAGAATGCGCTGGCACAGAATCTTGATCTTGAAGCCGCGCTCCATCGCATCGAGCAGGCGCGCGCCCAGGCGAGGAGCGCCGCCGCGCCGCTCTATCCGTCGGCCAGCGCCAGCGGTTCGGCGTCGCGCACGTTTCAAGATAACGGCACCTCCAACTCCGTGCGCGGCGGCGCCAGCGTCGGGTACGAAGTCGATCTGTGGGGAAAGAATCGGAACGCGGCAAAGTCCGCCGACTATCGGGTCAACGCGAGCGAGTTCGATCGCGAAGCGCTGCGCCTCGTCGTCACCTCTGACGCGACCAATTTTTACTCGCAAATTTTGAGCCTCAACGACCGCATTCGCATCGGCGAGTTCAATCTCAAGGCCGCCGAAGAAATTCTCCGCATCATTGAAGCGCGCTTTGCCCAAGGCAGCGTCTCGGGCCTGGAAGTTTCCCAGCAGCGCGCGGCGGTGAACAATTTCCGCGCGGCGCTGGCGTCGCTGGTCGAGCAGCGCAGCACGACTGCGAATGCCTTGGCGATCCTGCTCGGGCTGGCGCCGCAGAATTTTTCCGTGCCGACCGCTGAGCTGGCGACGCTCTCCATGCCGCCGGTAAATCTGACGCCGCCGGCAACTCTGTTGACCGCCCGGCCCGACATCGAGAGCGCTGAGGCCGGCCTGCTTTCGGCCAATGCCGATATCGGCGTGGCGCGCGCGGCGTTCTTTCCATCGTTGACGTTGGGTTTGGATACGGCCATCTCCGCCGGCTTCGGCGGCCCAGCGGCCGCGGCAACCTCCATCGCGTCGAGTTTGCTCGCGCCGATCTTTACCGGTGGACGGCTCACCGGCAATCTGGAGAACATCACCGCGCGTCAGAAAGAGCTCGCGGTGCAGTATCGCCAGACCGTGCTGGTGGCATTTCAAGAAGTCGAAGACGCCCTCGCCGCGCTTAAAAGTAACAACGACCGTGCCGTGCTGTCGCGCGCCACCGTGGCCGAATCGCAGAACGCCTATGACATCGCCAAAGCTCGCTTCGACGCCGGCGCCATCGACTATCTAAACTTGCTCGAAACCCAGCGCAGCCTGTACCAGGCGCAAGACAACCAGATCTCAATCAACCAGGGCCAGCTCGCGGCATTCGTGCAGCTAAGAAAAGCGCTGGGATCATGAGCAATTTAAGCGAAGCCACTTCGCGGGCGGCGGTTTAACCCTGCCGCCAATTACAACATCGCAAAGGGGATGCTCGCCCGTTTGGAAACCCCATCTAACGGTTCCACGCCGAAATCTGCGTGGTCAACTTCAAATCAACCTTCACGATCATGATCGCCGTAGGCCGGCGCCGCTCGTTTCTCTTGCAACTCACGGCGTCGTGGTTATTTTAGAGAGACCATGGCAGACGGCGATTACTACAAGATCCTCGGCGTCGAGCGCGGCGCTTCGCATGACGACATCCGCAAAGCGTACCGTAAACTCGCGCGCAAGTATCACCCAGACATCAATCCGGGAAACAAAGACGCCGAGAACAAGTTCAAGGATCTCTCGGTGGCCTACGATGTGCTCAGCGATGAAAAGAAACGGAAGCTTTACGACGAATTCGGCGAGGCCGGCCTCGCCGCTGGATTCGATGCCGACAAGGCGCGGAGCTACCAGCAGTGGCAGCAGCAGTCGGCGCGCTCCGGCGGCGCCTACGAATTTAACATGGACGATCTCGGCGATCTTTTTGGCGGCCTTGGCGGCATGTTTCGGCAAGGCCAACGAGCGCAAGCCGACCCGATGCGCGGCCAGGACATCGAGTCGAGCATGGAAATCGATTTCCTCGACGCCGTGCGCGGCTTTCAAACCTCGATCACGCTCGAACGCCCGGTCGCTTGCGATACCTGCCATGGCGCCGGTACGAAACCGGGTACGACTCCGGCGACTTGTCCAGAATGTCAGGGCAGTGGCAGCAAATCAGTCGGACAAGGTCCGCTGCAGTTTCGCCGGGCCTGCCCGCGCTGCATGGGCACTGGGAAATTACCCGGCGACCCCTGCCCGACATGCCGAGGCGCGGGCCGAGTACTGCGGCCGGAAACAATCCGCGTCAACATCCCGCCCGGCGCCGAGCCGGGGAAACAGATTCGTCTGCGCGGCAAAGGTGAAGCGGGAGTCGGCGGTGGGCCCGCGGGAGACCTATTCATCACGCCGCGCATCCGTCCACACCCGCTCCTCACGCGCTCGGGTCGGGACTTGACGATGGAGCTGCCGATCACCGTCGGCGAGGCGTTGCGCGGCGCCAACGTCGAAGTGCCGACGCCTGGCGGAACGATCAAAGTCAAAGTTTTAGCCGGCGCGCAGAGCGGCCAGCAGCTCCGCATCAAAGGCAAAGGCGTCGCCGCCCACGGTCAATCTCCGGCCGGCGATTTATATTTACGGCTGATGATTCGCGTGCCAAAGGAAAAAGTTGCGCACGACACGATCGACAAGATCGACCAGGCATACGGCGAAGACGTGCGTAAAGACGTGCGGCTATAGAGGGAGAACCGAACCATGCCGCGAAAATATCTGCGCATAACCGAAGTGATAAAAATCTGCGGCGTCGACGTAAAGTTCGTCACGCGCTTGGAGCAGGAGAAGGTGATCTACCCGATCGTCCGGCGCAGCCAGAAACTTTATCCCATTGACCAAGTCGATCGCGTCCGCGTCGCCCATCTGCTCATCGAAGAAATGGGCGTCAATCTGGAAGGCGCAGAAGTCGCCCTCCACATGCGCGAACAAATGATCGCCATGCAGCGTCAATTCAACGAAATCCTTCGCCTGCTCCGCCGCGAGTTGAGAAAGTAGGATTTTTGCATCAGACCCGCTGCCGCCGGTTACTCGCGGAGCGCTGTAAAGGGGAGAAAAGGGGTCAAGTCCGCTTTTAGCTCTTGACGGTGCCGTTTGCCCGAATAAGGAAGTATCATGGCACGCCCGTTACGGATTGGATACCCCGGCGCTTACTCCCACGTCATGAACCGCGGCCCGACTTACAAGTCTATCTAGCGCGCCCGGCGCCGGCTGGAATGAATTCCTCAGCCTCACGGGTCAACGATTATAGGCTGTTTTTCTGTAACAAGAGCCAAGAGCGGACTTGACCCCTTTTTCTTTTTTTGACTTTTTCTTTTTGGGATTATCCGTTTCGAGTACGGGTCGAGCGTCGCGGTCCCTAAACGGCGTCTGCGAGCCGGTACAGTAAAGCTTCCGTTTCATCGAACCCAAGACATGCATCGGTGATGCTCTGACCGTACGTTACGGGTGCATTCTGACGCCCTCCGACTAGGTGGCTCTCGATCATCAACGCTCGAATGGGAGAGACTTTCAGGTTCGTCATGATTGCGTCCGCCACGTCGATCTGCCGGGCCCCATCCTTCTCGCTGTTGCCGTGGCTGCAGTCCACCATGAGAACCTCGGGAAGCTCGACCGTGCGAAGCAGTCGAACCGCGCTCTCGACAGAGGCAGCATCGAAGTTGGGTCCGGTCTCACTACCACCGCGGAGCACAAGATGAGCGTAGGGATTACCGGTGGTTTCCAGGATCGCTGGTGCGCCTTCCTTGGTGAGAGACGGGAACAGGTGCCGGCTGCGCGCGGCCTGTATCGCGTCCACGGCTACCTGGACGTTTCCGTCCGTGCGGTTCTTGATGCCGACCGGCATCGACAAACCCGACGCCAGCTCTCGGTGTATTTGGCTCTCCGCCGTGCGGGCTCCGATCGCACCCCAGCTGATCAGGTCGGTATAGAACTGGCCAAAGGTCGTATCGAGAAACTCGGTCCCAGCGGGGATACCCAGCTCCAGAATATCGGCGAGCAATTGCCGAGCCAGGCGTAAGCCCTTGTTTATGTGGTAGGACTCGTCTAGATCGGGATCGTTGATGAGTCCCTTCCAGCCCACCACCGTTCGCGGTTTTTCGAAGTAAACGCGCATGACAACTAGAAGCGCCTCAGATAGCGCGTCCGCGATCGGCTTGAGTCTGGTTGCGTACTCGAGCGCGGCCTTGGTGTCGTGTATGGAGCAAGGCCCGACTACCACCAGAAGCCGCGCATCCTTGCCGTCGAGAATCGCCTCGATGGCTCGGCGCGCCTCGGATACTCTTGTTGACGCGGTGTCGGTGAGGGGAATCTCCTCGGCGAGGATGGCCGGCGCGAGTAGTGGCCGAGTTTTGACGATACGTAGATCGTCAGTCTTCATAGCTTGATCCGTCCGCAGAAAGAAACCATGAATTTTCGCAACAGGCGCGCGTCAGCACCGCTTCGAAAACCCAAGGCGCTGCCGGAAGAATTAATTGAACAACTATCCCGCATTTTGGATAGAGAGTAGCCGAGTATGGGAAATTATGCCAATCGAGTGCGTTCCGCTTTTGGTCTGCGGGGCCGCTTTGCGATTTCCGATTGTCGGATTGCGAAGCAAAGAATCGCATCCTAATTATCTTGTTCCGTGTTTGATTCCTTCAATCGAAAATCGGCCCCGCAGACGGCAAGCGGCCCCGCAGACCTAAATCTTCATTTAGCCTCAATGCTGTCCCAATGTTAGTTGAACAAAATTAATTGGTTATGAGACGGGTGGTCCATATTTTCGCAAACTGGTTGTGAAAGCGCCTGGTAAATCGGGATTTTTTCGAATAGCGAGACGCTCAAAATCTGTAGAGTCGAATGCAGACTGCGCTCCAGATTCAATCGTTTCTTGACGATCGCCACCAGCACGTAGACGGCGATAGCCGTCCAGATTTGGGTTCTGACCGCATTCTGCGATGTGCCATAGAAAGCCTTGATGCGCAGATGCTGCTTGATCCAGCGAAAAAACAGTTCGACTTTCCAACGACACCGATACAGATCGCTGATGGTCAAAGCCGGCAACAGAAAGTTGTTGGTGAGAAACACAAAACGTTTTTGGCTTGTTCCGTCGTAGTATCGCACTCGGCGCAGCCTCTCGGGATAGCCGCGCTTGGGAACCGGATTGTTGAGCACCACGATCTGATCGCACTGAAGACCGGTCTTTTTGTCGACCGCTTGGGAATAGAGTCGTCGACAGTCGAAGCGTTTTTTGGCTCGCGTCACAAAGAAGGCTCCCGACTGATGCATGCGATAGAGCCTGCGAAAATCGAGATAGCCGCGGTCCATCAGATAAATGGCTCCGGCTTCCCAGATCAGCTGATCGAGGATGTTGACCTCGTGGATCTGTCCACCGGTAATGATTACCACGGTGGGAATACTGCCGCGCAGGTCGAGCAGGGTGTGAAGCTTGACCGCGGACTTGCGTCGGCGGAACTGAGCCCAAGGAAAAAGCGACAGGCACAGATCGATGGTGGTAGCATCGAGGGCATACACGGTTTGATCGAGCTCCAGACCAAAGGGTTCGCGGTTGTACAGAGTGCGGGCTTGTTGGATCAGAGTCTGGGCAAAGTCGGCGTAGATGCGCCAATCGCGCACCTGATTGGCGTTGGCCAAGGTGTTGCGCGAGACACTGCTTCGAATCCCCATATGATAGAGTTTTTGCGGTGCGGTACGAAGGCAGGTCTCGATGTCTCTGAGACTCTCGCGATAAGTGAGTTGGGCGAAGGCCAGTGTTAGAAACTGATCCCAGCAGGAAAAACTTTTGACCTTGTACTCGCCGTGATACCGCTCCACGCAGCGGCGAAACTCGTAGCTGGAGGGAATGAAGTCCATCAGTTGAGCGAAGATCGTTTTGCCAGAATTCATCGTAAGGCTCCTTGCACAGGGGGGTGGTGCCCTGATTTTCGATGAATTCCGATTTCAAATCGATAAATCGCCGATGGGTCATAAAATCTATTGTTTTTAGCCGGTTAAACTCTATGTGTTTTCAAACGTTGGGACAGCATTGATTTAGCCTTTTTAATTTTTAATTTTGCCTTATCTGATGACCCGGTCTGCTCTGACCAGCACATTGGGCGGGATCGTCAGGCCGATCTTCTTAGCAGCCTGTAGATTGACGATGAACTCGAACTTCATGGGTTGCTCGACGGGGAGGTCTGCGGGCTTCCGGCCTTTCAAAATCTTGTCCACATAGGTTGCGGCGCGGCGGTACAAGTCGGTAGAATTTGCCGCGTAGCTCACAAGCCCACCAGCTTCGACAAATTCTTGCCAGGGGTATATCGCCGGGAATCGGCTCTTTGCCGCAAGTTCTGCAATCTGTGTCCGCTGTGAAAGGAGAACGGGGCTCGCTAGCACGAGGAGCGCTTCAGCACGCCCCTTACTGGCGGCTCGGAATGCAGTCTCAATGTCCTTGGAGTCCAGTATGTCCAGGTATCGAAGCTGTACCTTGAACGCCACTGCGGCGAGTTCGGTCTCTTTTAACGCCTGTGCGTTGCCCCCGTAAGTTGAAGTCCCGAAGACGACTACGCGGGAGAGCCTAGGAACGATCTCCTTCATAAGCTCCAATCGCTTTCCGCTTAGCTCCGGGGAAAGGGTTGCCAAACCAGTGATGTTTCCGCCCGGCTGGGCAAGGCTGGCGACGAACCCGTTGCCAACAGGATCGCTATCCTGCGCCATGACAATGGGAATCGTGGTCGTCGCTGCCTTGGCAGCACGGGTTGGGGCCGGACCGGCCGTGACGATAATGTCGACCTTGAGACGCACTAGCTCGGCCGCAAGCGTGGGGAGGCGATCAAGATTTCCATCCGCAAATCGCCACTCAATGACAACGCTTTTCCCCTCCACGTAGCCAAGCTCGCGCAACCCGTTCCGGAATGCCTCGTTGCGGGGCGAAGTGGTGGAAGGAGCTGCAGCTAGATATCCGATCCGAGGGATTTTCCCTGTCTGTTGCGCCTCGGCGACGGAAACATCTGCAACAAAGAAAGTTATCAGTAGCCAGATAAGATTTTTTTTCGTCATGAGTTTCGCTCCTGCGTTTTTACTGACACCTGATCTCTGAGCTCCGACCTCTGACTTCTGTCACTTAACCACCTTCGTCGCCCTCATCAGCACGATCGGCTGAATCGTCAAACCGATCTGCTTGGCTGTTTTCAGATTGATGATTAATTCGAACTTCATCGGCTGCGCCACCCGCAGATCCACAGGCTTGGCGCCCTTCAGGATCCTGTCCCGTAATATGCGATGCGCCGGTAACTGTCCGCCTCGTCGGCCTCATAGTAAACGAGCCCGCCGGCGCCTACAGCATCTCTCTTGTTGTACACTGACGGCAAGCGGTTCATTAACACGAAGCCGACAATCCGTTTTACGTCAGCACGCTCAGCCCATTTCCTTTCAAGGTTTGCCGCGTGAAAGAATAGTGAATTTCCGGTGCAGCATATTGGCGGTGGTCATCTTCCCGTCTTCAGAGCGATTGGGCGATTCCGGAAAATGGTTCGCGTATGCTTTTTTCTAACCGAACTTCGGACAGGAGACTGCCGCATTAATTCGGTCGGAATCGAAATTGCTTGGTTAGCGATCATTGGATTTGGTTACGAATTCGCCCAGCTCGCGGTTGTAGCGCGCTGTGGCTTCCCAAAACGGCATGTGGCCGATGCCTTCGTAGATCGATAACTGCGCATGTGAAACGACGCTGGCGGTGTAATGGGCCATGGGGACGAGTGCCACCTTGTCTTCGGTTCCGTGGCTAATGAGCACCGGAGCGGTAATCTTTTTGAGAGCGTCCTCATAGGGCGCCGGCCGCCCCAGGAGATGGCCGCGTATCTGCGAAGGCACGACCATGTTATAGGCAAGCATTACTTGAATCTCTTCCGGCGGCAGGCTATTCGCCGTGCAGAATATCAGAAATGAAAGTGTGTTCGCAATATTTTCCGAGAGGTTTTCCGACGCCATCTTCAATACCGCGGGGGTAGCGGGGCCGAGGATGTCCCGCTCGACTTTGGTGAACGCTCCGACGAAGTTGATTCCCGCGATATTCTTGTCGCCGTATTCCATCAAATACTCCGCGATAATCCTGCCCCCATAAGACCAGCCCGCTAACACCGGCTTCTTGAGCTTGGCAACGTCCATCACGGCTTTGAGTTCGTCGGCCCAACGCCTATGATCCCGGTAGTACACCAGGTCCAGAGGTTTATCCGAGCCGCCATGACCGCGAATGTCGTAGGTAATGATGCGGAATGATTTTGCCAGCTCACCGCCAAACTGGCGTGACCAGGAAAGATGGCTTTGGGAAAAGCCGTGGATGAAAACTATTTCCGGTCCGTCCGGATTGCCCCATTCTTGCGCGGCGAGCACGACGCCGTCCGGTGTTTGAACCTTGAACGGTTTAGATTGCGCGGCGCTGACTGGCAATTGAGCCACTGCAGATTGCGATCCTAACGCTAACCAACTAAGCATCGCCAAAGCCCAAATGATTGGGGCAAGGTTTTTCATTGCCGTGCGAATTTCCCATCGAGCAATTCACGCCGTTGAAAGAACATCACGCGAACCAGTAGCCATGAAATTCACGTTCAGACGGGATTAAAATCATCATAAATCTCTGGCGCGCCGAATACTGGCTAGATAACTTTGACGACGCCGCGCCAATTACCGGGCAAGCTGTTTGGCATGACTCGAATCTTCTTGCCGGCTTGATTATTTCTTCATTCCAAAAAGCTATTTTTCCGCTCTCGGAAAGCCGTACGCCTCTACTACTTTCTTCATGTACTCCGGCATCTTTGAGTAATGATGCCAGTCAACCAGCGATTGTTTTTTGCCGCGCACCGCCTTTTCCTGGACGGTTCCCTGAATAAAGACGGATCCCTCGTAAGGCCCACCCTCCTCCAATACTTTCTGGCCATCGGCAGAAGCCACGAACTCCAACCACAAGAGCGCGGCGTAGGGCCGCTCGGCCGATGCCAATATGCCTTCCGATTCGTTAAGCCGGATGATAACCGGCTCCGTGAGCTTGTGCCCCAGGATATCCATCTTGTCTTTGTTTTTGGCTCTCAGAACGGAATCGTAGTTGGGGCCGAAGAAAAGCGCGTACTCGCCGGCAAGCATACTGATGATGGTGCGCGTGTCGCCGCTGACCCAGACGGGATTTTGCGCGGCCAACTTGCGCGCGAAATCGAGGGTCTTTTCAAGACCCCATGCGGGCACCAGGGCGGCCACGTCCTTGGGCCGAATTCCCAGAGTAAATTTCCTGTCCTTGAATTCCGATTTTAGAAAGCCTTCCCAGGTATCGGGCACCGAGTCGGCCGGAAGGAGCTTTTTATGATGTGCTGTGACCTGTACTCCACTACCGACCGCAACGATGTTCCTGTTGATCGGGTCCACCATCTGGAGGGGCATCTGGATTACGCGGTGCTCCGCCATGCCATACATATCCACCCTTTTCAGGTGGGGCAGATACTCGTTATAATAATCGTAGTCGACCTCGTTGACATCGATGCCTTTAGCTAATCCCGCCTTTAATTCCTGAAGCTGGCGCGTATAAGCGTCGATACCGCGGATCTCGTCTGCCTGGACTTGAATGAAAGGATACTTTTTCGTGAAGCCTTCGCTCAACCGTTTGAGGATGCCGGCGTCGAGGGAGACGATGACACGCAATTTGCCTTCTTGTTTTGCCTTGCTGACGATCTCGTCATGGCTAGCGGCAAAAAGAAATCCCTTGGCTTCGGCCTCCTTTTTCGCCTTGAGCAGAGCAGCGGTAGGATCGGCGGCATAAACATTAGCAGCGGATATCCCAAAGTTGATCAGAAGCAGGGCCACCAAAAGACCGGCCATTTTTCGCGGCAGCAACATCATCGTTCACCTCGATCGGGTTGAATTAAACGAAGCCACTTCGCGGGCGGGGATTTAACCCCGCCGCCAATTAAAATATCGCAAAGGGACTGCTCGCCCCCTTTGAAAACCCCATAATAGTGTTCCCGTCTCAAGAAGCAGGGTTAATATAGAGTCGAACAACGGGACGGATCGCGTCCAGACTATATCGAGCCCACGATGATCTTGTCAATTTGGCGCGATCGACGAGCTATGGGTCTTCCCGGTTGGGCCGCTCTTGGCGAGCGTCCGACTCGTCGCCAATGATCGCCACGCGGTGTGCTTGATTTTTTCGGCGCGCCGCTGCGTCCGCCTTCGCTGCTTTTTCGCCCCAGCTTCTGTTCAGTCCCGATCACGGCATGCCAGGTTTAGTCGGCGAGACCGGCCCCGCGAAAGCTTCACTGCAGTGAAGAAATGATCCAATACAGTAAAAGGATGCCGCAACCGACAATGATGAAAAATGTAATATCGATTTTCATATACCTCCGAGAAGATTCGCCGCACTGGCCATTTATCTCGGCTGACAATGCTCCATAAGTTCTCTTTCGCAAGGAAATTTTACCACGGATCGGCTTGAGACCGAACTGAAATAAGCCCCATTTTCATGGGGAAATTGACGCGCCGGTGGTCGCTGCGACATGGGTCCCGCCAAGTAGCGAAATACATGCCCCGCAAATGCCCGGGTTGTTCGGATCACTTCGGCGTTGTCATTAGGGTCGTCATTGGTCATTGGGGTCGTGCCTGAGTATTGCGAATTTGTTCCGAGTTGGCGGAAGCCGTCCCTAGGACATCCAGTAGCGTCACACTTTTATGACTCGACTATCTTTTGAGTTATCCAGGGTCGCATCGTTCGCCCTTGACGTCTCGTGCTCGACTGTATTACTAGCCTTCCAAACACCGGTTCCCATCGGCTTGACTTCTTCGATCCGGTCTCTGTTAATCAGGAGTAGATATGAACCAGATGGTTTTCATTCATGGGCCCGGCGCGGGCGGATGCGCCGAATCGTTTGTCCATCAGCTCAATTATTATCCGGGCGGCCTCGCGCCTACCTTACCTGGACATCTGGAGGGAAAACCCTGTGCGAATGTGGAACGGTATACCGAATGGTTGAGAGGATGGTTGTGGTCCAAAGGTAAACAGCAAGACTTGGTGCTGGTCGGTTTCACGCTGGGCGGTTGTATCGCGCTCCAGTATAGCCTGGATTATCCGGAGGAGGTCAAGGCGCTGGTATTGATTACCACGGGCATGCGACCCAGGGAGCGACGGCCCGGCACTCTGGAGTTTCGCTTGAAGGCTGCGGCGGATCCCGAAGTGTACCGGGAATGGTTGGATACCATGCGGCACCAATTCTTGTTTATGGAGCCCGAGCTAGGCGACCATCTCGTCGAGTGTCATCGCAAGGTAGGACCGTTGTCGCAGCACCGTGATTTCGTCGTCATCGACCAATTCGATGTCAGGGACCGCATCAACACGCTTAAGCCGCCGCTCCTATTAATCAAGGGCGACGACGATCCCGCCGCACCGCCGGAGTATGAACGGGAGATCCATGAGGCGGTTCCCGGCTCGCGGTATTTAAAATTTAAGAACGCCGGCCATTTCCCTTTCGCTGAGAAGCCGGCGGAAGTTAACCGCGCCATCGACGAGTTCCTGGCAGCCCACAGGTGATTAGAAGGCAGTAGAAAATTCGAAATCCGAAATTCGAAACAAATTCAAATGACCAAAAAACACAATGCTCCAAATAGACCTGATTCGGATTCCTCGTTTTGGAATTGCCCGGTTTTGACTTATTTGGCTACGGTTTGTTTCGGATTTCGAATTTTGAATTTCGGATTTTGTTAGGCGGGTAGATTTGGCGCCACGGTCAAGGAAATCAATTCGCTGATCCGCGCGACTTCGTCCAACCGGCGTAAGCAGGCTAGGAGATCGTCGATTTGTTTTTGTGGCAGCAGCGGCTCTGCCAACGGACGAAATTTACGCTCTTGCTCCTCGTCGGTCATCAATCGTTTGAAATGGCCAAGGTGGTAAGCCACTCTCGTCGAAAGAACTTTTCCTGACGTCAGGGCGACGTCGACAATGTTCAAGGGAACTTCCGGCCACGCGGCAACTGGCTCATCTCCGATCCGCACGCTGATTTTTTGCATCAGCGCCCGCACATCGGAGCGCTTGTAGTACAGCTGATCGTAGTGGTGAATCTCCAAGTTGCCTTCCATCAGCGCCACGGCCATCACAAAGGGCAGACTGTGGTCGGCGCCCTCCCTCGTTTCCGGCTGCCAATTCGCTTCACCTGAACCCATGACCTCGTAGCCGGCGGGAAAAGTTTGCAGGCGTATCTCTTTGATGTCGTCGAGATTGGAGACTTGGGATCGCAAGTTGAGAATCGCCTCGATCGCGCTTTGCGAGAAATACCCCGCCGGAAACGCTTTCACACGAGCTTTCATGATGCGGTAGTCGTCGGCGGAATCCGCGAAGGGTCTGATCTCGAAGCGGATCCCCGTGCTGGCGAAGAATCCTGCCTTGCCTTCGAATACTTCCTCCGGTCCGGTCATTCCTTTGCCGGCCAGCATGGCGCAAAAGACCGCGTTCCTCGAAGCATTGGCCAACGCGCATCCCTTCCAATGGGAAATCTGCCCTCTTCTAATTTGCTCGAGGCTAATATGAGACGCGACCGCCAAGCTGATCGCATTGGCCATCTGCTCTTTGCTGTGGCCGAACAGTTTAGCCGCCACTACCGCGGCCGCGATGACGCCGTAGGTGGATTGATCCCAAGCGCGCCCTGGCTCTCTCACTCCGGCATCGACGAGCCCGCAAAAAATTTCATAACCCAAAACCGTTCCGAGGATTACGACTTTACCGTTGCCGTTTCGAGCCTCCACAACGGCCAATACCGGGGCAAGCAGGTCGCTTGGATGGCAGGTAGTCGAACCGGTGTAGGTGTCGTTAAAATCTAAATAACGGATCATCGCGCCGTTGGCGAAAGCCGCGAGATCCGGCGAGGTTTTCTGGCCGCTCACCAAAACGGTGGACGGGACAGCCGAGGTTATCTCGGACGCGGCGGCTCGAGCGATCTTGGCTGGTGGACTTTCGGCTCCACCGAGCGCGCAGCCCATAGTGTCCATGACAATATGCTTGGCCCGCCGTATCACTTCCTCTGCCAGGTCGCGATACGACAACTTCAGCGCGTAATCGCAAAGATGATTGAGGAATCGGTCGGCCATTTTCTATTGGTCAAACCTTTGCCGAAGTTTGGCTTGAAACTTTCTATGGGCACCAACGCAAGCATTACATAACTCGAAGCCACTGGCCACTGCAAATGCGCGAGGTCCGCTGCTGCGCAGTGCCATCCCCAGCTGGATTAGCGCGCTCTCAGGAGAAAACCGCTATTTTGTATGTGGAATGATTGACAAGCGGTATTTACCGAGGGAAGCTGTCCGCAAAAATCACGTAGCAAAGGAAAACCCAGATGGACGATCACGCCAAGCGTCTCTGTTTTCGCGAGTTTTTGCAGGCACCGGGAGGAACCATAGCTCCGAGCGCGCCGGATCCGATGTTCGCGCGCTTGGTCCAAGACTCTGGGTACAAACTTTTCCATCTCGCCGGCAACGGCATGCATCGCAGTCTCGTGCTTCCCGACTGCAGCATGGTGACGATGACCGAGATGGCCGAACGTGCTGGCACAATCGCACAAGTCCTCGATATCCCGCTGCTGGTCGATGGTGAGACCGGCTATGGCGGGCCATTCCAAACCGCCCGGGCGGTGCGCTCCTTCGAGCGCGCCGGCGTTGCCGGTATCCGCTTTGAAGATAGTCGGTTCGGCCAAAATGGCATCGATGGCGATCGTCCACCGGTCCCGGTCTCGGAGTATGTGGATATGATCAAAGCTGCCGTCGACGCGCGCGTCGACTCCGCTTTGGTGCTGGTCGTGCGCTGTGACGCTCGAGCGACTGAGGGACGTGAGCAAGTACTGGAGCGAATTCAGACTTACGTAAATGCCGGGATTGACGCCGTCGGGGTTCATCTGACCGACGCCGAGGAACACAAGTGGTTCGGCGCGGCCGCTCCGGCTCCGCTCATCAACCCGTGGCCCCGGGCAGGCATCAATACGATGTCCGAATTCTTCGCCCTGGGCTATAAAGTAGCGCTTGTGACTTCGAGCGTGTCGATGGCCGCGCTCGCCGCGGCGCGCACCATGCTCCAAGAGCTGAAAACAACCGGTAGCCAGGATAATTACTTCGCCGGAGTCCCCGGTTTCGATGCGGTACGCAATTGGTACCGTGACCTAGGATTTCGCCCGACCAAGCCCTTCGAATGAGGGAAGCGGTGTAAGGTCGCCCATCCCGGATTCACCCCCCTATACGTCCTTTCCGAATCGGGTTGACTTAACCGCGCGCCGTCGCATAGTCTCAGCACCGAAAGTCGGATAGTCATCACTAACTCGTTACCAACGAAAGAGCGCGAAGGCTGAAGGTCGCTTTGTGAAAAGAGTATTGGCGATTATTTTGGGCGGCGGCGCCGGGACCCGGCTCTATCCGCTAACCAAACTGCGAGCCAAGCCGGCTGTGCCCCTCGGCGCCAAGTATCGCCTGATCGATGTGCCGATCAGCAATTGCATCAACTCCGAGATCCAAAGAATCTACGTCCTGACTCAGTTCAATTCGGCGTCATTGAATCGTCACATCGCGCGCACCTACTCAGGGGTTGGCGCCGGCTTCTCACAAGGATTCGTCGAAGTACTGGCAGCGCAGCAAACCCCGGACAATCCTAACTGGTTCGAAGGCACAGCCGATGCCGTGCGCAAGTATCTCCGGCTCTTCGCCGAATGGGACGTCGATCAATACCTGATCCTATCCGGCGATCACTTGTACCGCATGGACTACCGGCATTTTGTCGAGCGCCACTGCGAAACTAGAGCCGACATCACGCTTTCGGTGGTGCCAGTTGACGAGAGCCGGGCATCCGAGTTTGGCTTGATGAAGATCGACCGCAGCGGCCGGGTGCAATCATTTAGCGAAAAGCCGAAAGGCGAAGCGCTCAAAGCAATGGCCGTGGACACCACGGTGCTCGGCTTGACAGCCGATGAGGCGAAGCGGTCGCCGTATATCGCTTCCATGGGCATCTATGTGTTCGACAAGCAGGTGTTGCTCGAGCTACTCGATCAGGCTCCCGAGCAAACTGACTTCGGCAAAGAAGTGATTCCCGCCGCCGCCAAGGACTGTAAAGTTTACGCTTTCCTATTCAAGGATTATTGGGAAGATATCGGCACCATCGAATCATTTTACGAGGCCAATCTCGCGCTCACCTACCAGCCCGATCCGCCGTTTAGCTTTTACGATGAAAAGGCGCCGATCTACACCCACTCGCGCTATCTGCCGCCGACAAAGTTGCTCGACAGCCACGTGATTGAGTCGATGGTCGGCGAGGGCTGCATTCTCAAGGAATGTACGGTGAAACGGTCGGTCGTCGGCATACGTTCTCGCATCGAAGCCGGTTGTGTTATCGATCATTCGCTTTTGATGGGCGCGGACTCCTACGAATCCCCCACGGAACGCTTGCAAAACCTGGAGAGCGGTAAAGTTCCCTTGGGCGTGGGCGCAAACACCACGATCCAAAGGGCCATCGTCGACAAAAACGCGCGCATCGGGCGCAATGTGCGTATCGTAAATAGTGACCGCGTGGTTGAATCCACCCGCGAGGAGTTGGGTTTCGTCATCCGCGCCGGCATTGTCGTCGTCATAAAGAACGCCATCATTCCCGACGGGACAGTTATCTAGGCAAGGTATCTGAGCATTTTGTTTTAGGTTCGATCGGATCATATCTCTGTTTTCTTTCTCATCTCCCCTTGCACCATCTTGTACTCGAACAGCCGGCATTCGAGCGCGCCATTAAAAAGCGGCGTTCTCTTAGAGACCGCGAGGCGGATAAGTTTGGGCAGGCGCATATCGGCGCTGAAGATATAGGCTCGCCAGCCGGCAAATTGCTTTTTTAAGACGTCGCCAAGCTTAGGATAAAAGTCCGCCAGCGCTTGCTCCTCGCCGAGCCGCACACCATAGGGCGGATTGGTGACGATGATGCCTTCCTTGGCCGGAGCAATGAGATCCAAAACGTTAGCACGGCTGAGACTGACAGCGTTTTCTAATCCGGCGCCGGCGAGATTGGCACGGGCTGCGCGCAGTACGTCGCCGGAGATATCGCTGCCGTAGATCCGCTGCGGCGTCACGGGCTTGCGCCGTGAGCTGCGCCGCTGGACCCATTCGCGCCAATGGCGCGCGCCGAAGTTTTTGAATTTCTCGAACGCAAAGTGGCGCCCCAAACCCGGCGCGATGTCCAGCGCAATTTGCGCCGCTTCTAAGAGGATCGTTCCGCTGCCGCACATGGGATCGAGCAGGGGAATGCCAGGTGTCCAACCGGCGAGACGGAGAATTCCCGCGGCGAGATTTTCCCGTAGCGGCGCGTCACCGGTCGCCAAACGCTGGCCGCGCTTGAACAGCGGCTCGCCGGTGGTGTCGAGATAGAGCATGAACTCGCGCTCGGTCAGATGGCCTTGAATCGGAATATCCGGCGCCCGCGTGTCCACGCTCGGCCGGTGGTTCGACAGCTGGCGAATCTTATCGCACACCGCGTCCTTGATCTTCAGCGTGACGAAATTAAGACTGGTCAGCGGACTCTTGGTCGCCGAAATATCGACACGAATGGTCCGCGCCGCGTCGAACCAATCGGTCCAGCGCGGCGCGAAAGCGATGCGATAAATATCTTCTTCGCTGCGGTAAGCACCGCTCGCCACCTGCCAGAGCACCCGGCTGGCGATGCGGCTTTCGAGATTGATTCGGTAACAGAGTAAAAATTCGCCGATGAACTGAACTCCGCCGCCGACCGCATGAACTTTGTCGGCATCCAATTGGCGCAGTTCATCGGCCAAGAGCAGTTCCAAACCGCGCGGACAGGTGGCGAAAAATCTTTCCATCGATGGATAGGGTACGCAGGTATGGACAATAGAAGCTCTTCTGAATTTCCGGTAAAGATGTATTCACCACAGAGACACGGAGTTCGCAGAGTTCGGAGAATTTCTTAATCAAGAACTCATTACTCTGCGCCCTCCGCGCCTCGGCGGTGCAATTTCCGAGTCGTGCTTCACGGAAAAGCCCGAAGGACCATAAAAAAAGGCAACCGGTTAGGTTGCCTTTTTTCTAGTTCATTCGGTGAAGAAAAAACTACCAGCGGTTACGTCCGCCGCCGTCGCGGTTGCCGCGGCCACCGCCGCCGCCGCGATTGCCACCGCCGCCGAAGCCTTCACGCTTCGCCATCGGCTTGGCCTCGTTGACGGTCAACGTGCGCCCATCGAGCTGCGTGCCGTTAAGGCTATCGATGGCCTTTTGCGCCTCGCCGCTGGAACCCATCTCGACGAAGCCGAAACCCCGCGATTGGCCAGTGAACTTATCGGATACCACACTGGCGGATTCCACCGTGCCATGCTCCGAAAAGATTTCTTGCAGCCGATCGCCGGTTACCGAATATGGCAAACCGCCGACATATAATTTACTACCCATGTTCTCCTCCTATAGAGAATGTTGTGGTCTTTGACCCTGAGAAATGAACTGCTAATGGCAACCGAACATGGGGCTAACTGCTAAACCAGCTCTTTGGTCGGTTTTTCTTTAGATATCTGTTCGCAAGGAGAGACTGACAGAGGCCTTCGCACTTGATTCTGTCCTCTATCAGAAGGCCATATACTGATGAAGATAATCTACAGTAACTGGCGGGTGCCACAATGTCAACCCATCTCGTGAAATAACTTCCATCGCGCCACTGGCGCCAAATCGGCTTGCATCCCTTCCCGCGCCCACATAATAATGCCGCAGCGCGTCAACATAAGACGCAGGGGGGGGCGATGAAAAAAATAACGGCGACCATCTTACTAGCGTTGGGTTTAATAATTGAGAGCTTCGCGCCGGTCCACAGTTTAGCTCAGGAACGCGTGCGCATCGGCGTGCCGCTGTTCCCGACGGTTTCCTATCCGGTCCTGATCGCCCATGAGAAAGGCTTCTTCGAGAGGAACGGCCTGAAGGCGGAAATCATTCGCATCAACAGCGAGCCAACGACCTATCAAGCGCTGATCTCCGGCGACATCGACGCCACTTCCGGCGCGCCCACAGGGCTCGTGCAATCAAACATTCAAGGCGTGCCGGTTGTATCGCTCGGCAGCTGGGACAATCTAGTCTCGTACACCATGGCGACTCGGGAGAAAGTCGATGATTTATCTCAACTAAGAGGCAAAAAAGTCGGCATCAATCGACTCGGCGGCAAGTCGTCGTTGATTCTCCGCGTCATGCTCGAAGACGCCGGACTCAATACCTCGAAGGATGTCACCTTGCTGCAACTCGGCGGCTCGCAGGAAAGATTGGCCGCGTTGATGCGCGGCGGCATCGACGCGGCGCCGGTGGATTTTGTCTTCGAGCCGAAAATGAAACAGCTGGGGTTTCACCTCGTCACCGCCAAAAAGACCGCATTCATGAACGGCCCGATCACCGTCACGGCGGCCCAACTGAAAGCGAACCGCAGTAAATGGCTTAGGTTTGTCAAAGCCAATTTGGAAGCCACCCACTACATGACGACCAACCGGAACGGCTCCATGGACGTTCTCAAAAAGATCATCCAAACTGACGAGCGGGAAACCCTCGACCACGGCTACGAACAAATGCGCGCCCGCGCCACCGTCGACTTAATCGCGCCGGAACCCGCCATCGAAAACTTGGTAAGAATGATGACCTACGTCGACAAACGGTCGGCCACCGTCGACCGCGGCAAACTCGTCGACTACTCGATCTTAAGAGAACTCGCGGCGACGAGACAGGTGCCGGCTAAAAAGTAGCCATTGGAGTACTGGAGCGGTGGAGTAATGGGTTTCCGACCCAATACTCCAACACTCCCGGCACATCGAAGCGCTGAAATCGCACAGCAACCACTGAGCCAGCATGAAAGACATTCACTTCATCGACACGACTTTGCGTGACGGCCAGCAAAGCCTCTGGGCGCTCGGCATGAAGACCGACGCCATGCTCGGCGCGGCGGCTGAGATGGACCGCATCGGGTTCGAGTCGATGGAATTTTTCGTGTCTATCATGATCAAGAAATATGTCCGCGAGCTCAAGGAGAATCCTTGGACTTGGCTTCGCGAAGGCACGAAACTTTTTCGCCGTACCCGCTTGCGCAACCACGGCGGGCTGCACGGCTCCGGCGCCATGGAGAAGCTACCGCAGTCGGCGATGAAGCTCTTTGCCGAACGGGTGGTCTCCTACGGCGTCACGATGACGCGAACCTCCAATTGCTGGAACGACTTCGAAGAGCTGCGCGGCGAAGTGATCGATCTGCGCCAAATCGGCATGGACACCGTCGTCAATCTCATCTACACCGTCTCGCCGCGTCACACCGACGAGTACTACGCGCAAAAAACCCGCGAAGCCGCCGCCATCGATCCCTATCGCATCTGTTTCAAAGACGTCGGCGGTTTGCTGACGCCAGAGCGCGCTCGGACGCTCATCCCGGCGATCATGCAGAACGCCGGCACAGTTCCGGTCGAATACCACGCCCACTGCAACAACGGCTTGGCGCCGCTTTGTTATCTCGAAGCGATTAAGCATGGCATCACTTCGCTCCACACCGCAATCCCGCCGCTCGCCAACGGCTCGTCGCAGCCGTCGATACTGAACATGGCGAAAAATCTCCGCGCCCTAGGCCACACGCCGGTGATTAACGACGACGCTGTGAAGCCGGTTGAAAAGCATTTTACCGCCATTGCTAAACGCGACGGTTTAACGATCGGCAGGCCGTTCGCTTACGACGAGTCGCAGTATCTACACCAAGTGCCCGGGGGGGTGATTTCCAACTTGCGGCACCAACTGAAGGTCGTTGGCAAAGAAGACAAGCTGCCCGAGACCCTCGAGGAAGCCGCCCACGTACGCGCCGACTTCGGCTATCCGATCATGGTCACACCGTTGTCCCAATTCGTCGTCAGCCAAGCGGCGATCAACGTGATCCTCGGTGAGCGCTACAAGGAAGTCACCGATCAAGTGATTCAATACGCGCTTGGCATCTGGGGCAAGGAAGCGCCAGCGCTGCTTGACGCCGACGTCAAAGACAAGATTTTAAACCGCCAGCGCGCTCAGGAGTGGCAAAACTGGTCGCCGCCCGACTTGAGTTTGCACGAAGTGCGGCAAAAGCTCGGCGCGACGATCTCCGACGAAGAACTCCTGCTGCGCGTCTACGCCGGCCCGGACGCCGTCGACGCCCTCATGTCCAACGGCGCGCCGAAACCGAAACTCGATGCCAAGCAGCCACTGCTAAATTTGATCGAAGAGTTGACCAAGAAGAAAGATTGCCATCACATCTACATCCGCCGAGACGGCGTGTCGCTAACATTAGGAAAATCAGCCGAATCGGTGCAACGCGGATAAACTGATTCAGCGCAAACACTATGGAATTCGTACGGGCTATCGCACATGCCCTCTTTCTTTGCGTACTTTGCATTGCAATATCTCAAAATTTGCGCGGCTATCGCAAATTTGCCGGTGATCTGGAATGCTCGAACATGGGGATTGATCCCGCCAAGCATGTCCTGAGCCTCGTCGAAGGGGCGCAAAGCACGCCAAGTTCGGAATCCAAAGATTGATAATTTTACAAACCATTCTGTTCATTTTTTCCGACCTTTGCGGCCTTGGCGTCTTTGCGGGAGATATTCCGAGTTTCGGTTGCGGCTCTGCCGCGCTAGGCTCTTTGCGGTTAAATCTCCGAATCCGAATCTTCTTCTACTTTGTGAACCTTTGTGCCCTTTGCGGTGAATCCTCTTTTTCCTAAGGAGCCTCCATGAACTACGACGGCTTGCGCGATTGGCTCGACAAAGTCGACGCTCTCGGCGAACTCACCACGCTGGAGAACATCGATTGGAACTTGGAAATGGGCGCCATCGTCGACGTCCTCTACCGCGAGCACCAGCCCTACCCACCGGCGCTGATCTTCGATCGCATCAAAGACCACCAGCCGGGCTACCGCGCGCTGTTCGGCCACTTCGCCTCGCCTAAAAGAATCGCGCTCACGCTCGGCGTCAGCGAAGCATTCGATCACGTGTTGGAATTCACTCGCATCTATCACGAGCGCATGAAGCGGGCCATACCACTACGCATGGAGGAAGTGATGACGGGTGCGGTGCATGAAAACGTCGATGCAGAGGCCGAAATTAACTTGTTAAAATTTCCCGCGCCGTTGCTGCACGAAAAAGACGGCGGCCGTTACATCGGCACGGGCCATCTAGTAATCACCAAAGATCCCGACTCCGACTGGATCAACGTCGGCACCTATCGGATCATGTCGCAGGATCACAACACTTTAAGCATCTACATCGGTCCTGGGAAGCACGCGTTCATTCACAAACAGAAATATTTCGAGAAAAACCAAGCGATGCCGGTCAACGTCGTGCTCGGCAGCGATCCTCTCGATTGGTTCGCCGCTTCCTGCCCGGTGCCGGCGGGCATCAGTGAATTCGACTTCGCCGGCGGTCTTCGCGGCAATCCGACGAAAGTCATTCGTAGCGACATCACCGGTCTGCCCTATCCGGCGGACGCGGAAATTGTACTGGAAGGCGAGATTCGCCCTGGAGAAGTCAAAGAAGAAGGCCCGTTCGGCGAATGGCCCGGCTATTACGCCAGCCCAAGAAGTTTCGAACCATTCATCCGCGTGAAACGCATTTTGCATCGAAATAATCCGATCGTCTCCTGCGCCAATCCCGCGCGCCCGCCGCACACGCTGACGCTCTTGCGTGCGATCACGCGCTCAGCGCATCTGTGGGAGGAATTGGAGAAAGCCGGCGTGCCGGAAATTCGCGGCGTTTGGTCCCACGAGCCGGGACCGAGGCAGTTCACCGTGATCGCCATCAAGCAACGCTATCCCGGTCACGTCAAACAAGCCGGCGTCATCGCCTCGCAATGTTTTTCCGGAGGCTATCAGAACCGCTTCACCATTGTCGTCGACGACGACATCGACCCGACGAGAATCGATGACGTCGTCTGGGCGCTCTCGACCCGCTGCGATCCCGGCGAGGATATCGACATCCAACGGCGCTCTTGGTCGAGCGCTCTCGACCCAATGATTCACCCGGACTCGAAAGTATTCTTGAATTCGCGCGCGGTTATCGACGCTTGCCGGCCCTACGAATGGATGAACAAATTTCCCGAAGTCGCCGAAACCAGCCCGGAGCTTAGAAAACAAGTTCTTGCGAAACTCGGCCGGCCTTTCTTCGGCTTGCGATGAATAGTTCGCGCCACCGCTGTTTAAAATTTACGTTCCCTAACCGAATTGAACGTTCCGGTTAGTCAGCGATCGGCAAAAAAGTCGGGCATGGAAATACTGCCATAACATGTTTACTCGGCGGAATCGCGCGATAAGCTTGCCGTAGTTAAATGTTTGCGACTTAAATTGCCGACCTTAGTAACCTGTAGAAATTTCCTTCCTCAGCGGAGGAATTGCTCTTCTAACTTTTCCGCGCGTTTTTCACTTATCCAGTGATTTCGGCCACTTCCTGTTGGTCTGCGCTTTGCTCCCTGACTCACCAGGAGCAACATAACTATGAAATACAGCCTTTTTATCTTTATTCTTATCCTTAGAGCTATTCCCGCTTCTGCGTTCGAGTTGAGCAAGCCCCAGCGCGAAGAGCATGGTTTGAATATCGAGCTGGAATCGAGCGAGTCACCGGCGCAGCCGGATTTTGACAAGTACGTCCGGGAACTTGCGGCTGCGGCGCAAAGGGATGCGAAGTCTCGCGAATCCCAGCAGCAGGAAGATGCGCTAAAAAACCAACAAGCGAAAACGTTGAACCCGATAGTTATTTTCCGCTGGTAGTATAAATTGCGCGCGGACTCCGTCCGTTAGCGGTCTTGCCTTTGCACTTTTCCATACCTGAGATATTATCTCCTGCACCGAAGCGCCGAGCGCTGAAGCTAGCATTCGCGACTTTTTTACAAAGTTAACCATGCCTATCTATCAACTCGGAGAAGACCAACCTCACATTCCAGCGTCGGTGTACGTCGCAGAAGGAGCGACAATCATCGGTCGAGTCAGTGTAGGCGAGAACGTCAGCGTCTGGCCCGGCGCGGTGCTGCGCGGCGACAACGAGCCGATCACCATCGGCGCTGGCAGCAACGTCCAAGACAACGCCGTGCTCCACGCCGATCCCGGCTTTCCGCTAACCATCGGTGACAACGTCACCATCGGCCACCAAGCGACGTTGCACGGCTGCACCATCGGCGACGGCACGCTGATCGGCATTCAGGCGGTCGTGATGAATGGCGCGGTCATCGGCAAAGACTGCCTAGTCGGCGCCTGCGCGCTGGTGCCGGAAGGAAAAGTTTTCGCCGACCGCAAGTTAATCATCGGCGCGCCGGCAAAAGTCGTTCGCGAACTCTCCGACGACGACATCGCCAAAATGCACCGCGCCGCACCGGGCTATGTCAGTAGACAGGAAATGTACAAAGCAAAATTAAAACGAATCGAGTAGTCGCTCCGATGCGTTCCGGCTGTCATTCTGACTGAGCCGCAGGCGAAAAATCTGTTTTCAATAATTTCATGGTCTGGCGTTAACTCGCTAGCCACGCGGTGAAGTGCGAACGCAGCATCGGCTTGGTCATCCACGATGTGTCTGGTTTCGGCAAGCGCATCGCCTGCTCGACTGCCAGCCAGCCCGATCCCAACGGACACTCTGAACGCGTGCCTTTCTGAGTAATCCAACGGAGCGCTTTTTGCTGTTCACTCAGTAAAGCCAACTCCAACGTCGTTCGGACATCTTGCCCAACGTAGTCCAGCACGGCTTGATGCTCACCGCGCTGCCAGAGCTGCGGCGCTTCGATTCCCGACATCCCCGCTGGCTTGCCTTTCACGCCGGAACCCCGCGCCGCATTATCGAGTCCGACGGGAAATCCTTTGACGCAGAACACGTGAAACATCATGTCCACTTGTTCCAACGCGAGTTTCTTGCACTTAGCGCTCAAGCCCGACTCCTCAGCCAAAATGTCGAAATCGAATGCCAGACCATTCCAGGTCACGATCGTGTATCCATCAACAACTCTATCGCAGAGGTAACGCACGAGCTCGGCGTTTTCTTCGCGGCTCATTTTTAGCGCCGGAGAGCTTTGGGCCGCACCGCCGAACCAGAGCCGCGCCTTCCCTGCATCGCTCGCCAGCGTCGCCGCGCAGGAAATCCCCAGTGGACGATGCGGTTTCCAATTGAAATCGTCACCAGGCACATCCTTGGCGGTCTCAATGTCAAATGCTAAGAACTTTCGAGACACGAGATATCTCTCCCAACAGCGAGCGCTCGTTCATTCCCCGCTCCTCACTTTTTAATTTTTACTTTTTACCTTCCCCTTCACTCCTTCATCTTCGAATAACTATTCACCGTCGCGTGCAGATTGCGCGCGAAGTCGGTGGCGGCTTGCGGGGCCATGGCGAAAGCGGTTTTGGCGTATTCTTTCGCGGCCAGGAGTGCTGGCAGGGGCGTTTTCTTGAACTGCGCGACCAGCTTGGCAACGCTCGCATCCAACTCGCCCGCCGGCACGACGCTGCTGACGAGACCGTAAGCGAGCGCCGTGTGCGCGTCGACTTCTTCGGTCGAATAAATCATGTAGGTTGCCGCTTTGCGCGACAACCGATCGACCAGCGCGGAGAAAGCGATCGTCGGCATGATCCGGTGCGCCATCTCGGGAAAGGAAAACTTCGCTTTGTCGCTGGCAATCGTGATGTCGCATAGCGCAGCCAGCGCGCAGCCCAGACCGGCGGCGCGGCCTTGGACGACGCCGATGATCGGCGCCTTGCAGTTGCGAAACGCGCCGTAGAGATTAAATATCGTGTCGGCGCGCTCGCGCACCGCATAAGCTTCGAGCACCGGTGTCGGCTGACCCATGGCCGCGCGGCCAAGACAGAAATCGTCACCCGCGCCTTTGAAGACAACCGCGCGCGAGTCCTTCGACGCCGCATTGAACAGTTCCGTCACTTCCGCCCACACTTCATCCGTCTGCCGGTTCCCCACATCGGGCCGGTTTAGAGTTATCAACGTTACGTCGCCGTCTTTTTTCTTGAGTACTGCGTCAGCCATAAATGCCTCCTCAACTTCTTGGTCGATGTTATATGAAGGATAAATTGACCCAGCTGGAACCTCCGGCAGGTCATAACCATGCCCTATCACGGGACCGATTTTCCGGTCAACGCGAAACCCAAAAACTGCAACTCGTAACGACCCGCCGTCGTTGACACCGATGAAGCCGAATTGTTATAGCCTGTGACAACGCCGCGAAAGGAATTGACGGGAATGCAGATCATCGACGCCGACGGCCATGTCAACGACCGGCCGTGCATGAACGAAATTTCGAAATACATGCCGGCGGGAAACCGCACCGAAGTTTTTCCCGCTTTCGATCATATTCATTTCCATTATCTGGAAGGCGGCGAAAAGCGCTCGCGCACCGGTACCGTCGGCCCCAAGGAGTGGGTGAATTTTCTCGACGATGTCGGTATCGACTGGACCGTCGTCTACCCGACCGCGGGATTGGCCGTGGGACGGATCATCGCGGAGGACTGGGCCATCGCCGCCTGCCGTGCTTACAACAATTGGCTTTATGAAAAATTTACTAGCGTGAATTCACGCATCAAAGGCATGGCGCTGATCCCGATCCAAGACACCCAAGCGGCCTGCGAAGAGCTGCGCCGCGCGGTCAAAGAGCTTGGCATGGCCGGCGCTATGCTGCCGTCCAACGGCGAAGGCATCAAAGGCCACTTTGGCGCGAAGATTTACTGGCCGATCTATGAAGAGGCGGAGAAGCTTAACGCGCCGCTCGGCGTCCACGTCGGCGCGCTGCATCATTTGGGCATGGACTCCATCGGCGTTTATTATCCCGTGCATGCCCTCGGCCACCCGTTCGGCATCATGGCACAGGCCGCGGCGATGCTGTCCTACGGCGTGTTCGACCGCTTTCCCAAACTGCGCGTCGGCTTTCTCGAGGGCGGCGCCACTTGGGTGCCGTTTTTCATGGACCGCCTCGACCGCTCCTATCCGCATCACTTGCAGGTCGACGTGAACGGCGAATTCCTGCCGAGCTCGCAACCCAACGTGATGGCCAGCGAATATTTTCGCCGCCATGTTAAAGCCGGGAGAATTTTCGTCGGTTTCGACTGTGACGACCGCGGCTTGGGCTTCGCCGTCAAGGAAGCCGGCAACGAAGCTTTTCTTTTCGCCACCGACTATCCGCACGAGAGCTTTAACGCCCAACACTGCCGGCACGAAATAAATGAACTGCTCGAGCGCGACGATATCAACCAGTCCGACAAACAAGCGATCCTGGCGACCAATGCCAAAAGGTTTTACGGCATCCAATAGAAAAGGCAAACGGAAAGAATGAACGACCGAAGCATTTGATCCTTTTGAACGGCTTGAACCACTTGAACCTTTGATCGAATCTGCATGGAGTGATTATGGCAGCGAACACCGAACCGGCACAGCAGACTCAGAAATTGAAAGGCCCGCTGGTCTGGCTCGACATGGATCAAAAAGAACTCGACGACGCTTATGATCAAACGGTCTACGCGCCCAACCAGCCTTTGCTCGCGGCGCGCCGTAAGGTCGCCAGCGAGTCGGTGATCAAACGGTTCGGCCCGCCAGAGCGCGTCGCCTACGGTTCGAGTGCAATTGAAAAACTCGACATCTACCAGACCAAGCGAGCCAATGCGCCGGTCGCGGTCTACGTCCACGGCGGTGCATGGCGCAACGGCACGGCGAAAGATTTCGCGTATCTGGCGGAAACCTTCGTCAACGCCGGAGCGCACTGCGTGATCCTCGATTTCATCCAAGTCCAAGACGCCGCCGGCAACCTGATGCCGATGATCCAACAAGTCCGTAGCGCCGTCACCTGGGTCTACAAAAACGCCGGAAGCTTCGGCGGCGACCCCAATCGCATCTACATCACAGGCCACTCCTCAGGAGCTCACCTCAGCGGCTGCACGTTGGTCACCGACTGGGAGAAGGATTTCGGAGTGCCGGCGGATATCATCAAGGGCGGGCTCATGGTCAGCGGCATGTACGACTTGAAACCGGTGCGATTATCGAAGCGCCGCCAGTACGTGAACTTCACCGACGAGATCGAGCATGCGCTGAGCTCACAGCGCCATCTCGACAAGTTGAATACGCCGATCATCGTCGCCTACGGCACCCAAGAGACGCCCGAGTTTCAGCGCCAGAGCCGCGATTTCGCCGCCGCAGTGAAAGCTGCCGGCAAACCGGTCGAACTCATCGTCGGCGAAGGCTTCAACCATTTCGAGATGCAGGAAACCCTCGGCAATCCCTACGGCATCGCCGGCCGCGCCGCGTTACGGTTAATGGGCTTGTCCGCTTAGCCACTTTTTCCAGGTTTACGATGACGGAATCTTCACCAACACGGGCACAAAGGGTTCTAATGATTAAAATTCCGAACTCCGTGCCCTTCGCGTCTTCGTGGTGCCTGAATCAGACATAACCTGCCACTCTAACTACGCTAAAACCTGAAGAGTCATTGAACAGGAGGAATCATGAGCCGAATCCCTAGTGCCAAACGCGAAGAGTTGTCGCCCGAACATCAACAGATTTGGGATCACATTCACGCCGCCCGAAGCGGCGGCGGCGGTCCCTATTCGATGTTGATGCATGTGCCGGCGCTCGCCGGCTACGTCGCCGCCACCGAAGATTATTTTCGCTTGAATTCGGCCCTCTCCGACGCTGACCGCGAGATCGTCATACTCGCCGCCGCGCGCGAGCTGGGCGCGCATTATCCGTGGATGCGCCACGAAGCGCGCGCGCGTCAGTCCGGCGTACGCTCTGAGGTGATCGAGACGCTGCGGGCCAAAGGCTCGCTAGCTGGATTCACGGCGCGAGAGAATTTACTCGCGGAAATCCCGCTCAGCCTGCTGCGCGATCACCGCCTGCCGGATGACTTGTTCAGCCGCGCCGAACGGGAGCTAAGCCGTCGGCAGCTCGTCGAAGTCATCGCATTGGTCGGCCACTACAGCACCATCGGCTTTGTTGCCAACGCTTTCGAGTTACCCGCGCCCGAGGGAAGCAAGACGTTTTAGAAAGGTGAAGATGAGCAAACTACCCAACGCGACACGCGACGGACTGTCGGCGGAACAGCAAAAGATTTGGGACCATGTTTTCGCGGGCCGCACGGGCGGAGGCGGTCCTTACTCGATGCTGATGCACTCGCCGGCGATGGCACAGCACTTTGCCGCGACGGAAGATTACTTTCGCAACCATTCACTGCTAGCCGATGCCGACCGCGAAATTATCATCCTCACCGCCGCCCGCGAGGTAGAGGCGCACTACGCCTGGACCCGACACGAAATTCGCGCTCACAAAATTGGCATTCAGCCGGAGACGATCGAAGCGCTGCGTGCTAGAGCCGCCCTCGACAAGTTCACCGGCAGAGAAAAACTGCTCGTCGAGTTCACCAGAACGCTGATGCACGAGCACGAGCTATCGGCTGATCTGTTCGCCCGTATGGAGCGCGAGTTCAGTCCGGCAAAATTGGTCGAAGCCGTCGGTCTGCTCGGCCACTACATCACCATCGGCACGGTGATCAGAATGTTCGATGTAAAACCGCCCGAGGGCAGCAAGACCTTTTAGCGTAAGGACCGCGCCACAAACCGTCGCTGCGCCAGCGCGCCGGTCAATGTAATCGGTTCTTCCGGGTTTACTGTAAAGATGTTTTCACCACGAAGAAGACGAAGAGCACGAAGTTTGGAGTCTTAATCATCCGAACCCTTCGTGACCTAGTGTAAACAAACTGAACGTGGCACATAAACCAGACAAAAGCCTGAAGAAGCATTTAATCATTGGCAAGAAACGCGTCGCGATATCCTTCTTGGTGAGCTAAAGACTGACGCAAAGACTCCGCTTGTTCTTGTGCGTCGAGCGGACCGACGCGGACACGATAAAAAGTTTGCCCTTTCACTTGCGCTTGCACGACATAACCGTCGTAACCGGCGCTCTTGAGCCGCTCTGCCAGGGCGTCGGCAACCTTCCGCGCAGGTGCCGCGGAAATCTGCACGGACCATTTTTTGTTCGTTTCAACATTACCCGCCGCAGGGCTTACCGGTAAACTTCGCGTTACGGTGGACCCCGCTTGTTGCACGGTAGCGCCCCCAGCCGGGCTGCTTGGGATCGGCAGCGCTACAGTTTTGTCCAAGGTCGTCGTGGAAATCGGAGTCTCCACGCCGGTAGGCATCCATCCTGGAATGTGAACTGAGAGATTCCCACCAACGTCGTTCGCAACAACAGGCGGTGACGGCATGACCACGTTCCACGCCAAAGTCTTTTCGCTTTCGCGATTCGCCTGTCGTTGAAGATTTTCCCCGATGAGCATGCCGAGATAAAAACTAACCGCCATGCCTACGGCGAACAGCGCGACCAACGCGCCGCCCTGGGCGCGCTCGAAAAAGTAGCGCGGCTGCGCGGCGGGCGGGCTTTCCCGCTCGTGCATGGAGAACTCCTCCAAATCGATGCGCGAATGATCGAGTTCTCCCAAGGGCAACTCGTTTTCTGTTGCGCGAGCGGCTGGAGGCACAGGTTGCGCGAACGCCACTTCGGTCTGCCGCACTGGACGGAATCTCTCGATCAGCTCGGCCGCTTTACGTTTGCGCAGATCGGCCGAGTAAAGTTGAAAAGTAAAACCGGTCGGCCGATAGCGCCGCGATTGCAAATCACTGTCACTGCGATGGCGCAGCAACGCGTCCTGAAGGTTGTCCGACTCGCCAATCAACAATTGATAATTGAAATTGAACAACCCATACACGCCGGAGCTTGGCGGCACGCAGGCGCGAATCACTTCAGGGCTAAAAGTATAGTAACGTCCGTTGGGCTGCCAAGACATTTTCTACCTCGTCGTCTCGGGCTGGAAAGCGCGCCGCCGTTGGTCGCAAGGCTAACGGTGTAAAGAATCAAATCGGCGCTAAAGTTAAATTAGCCGATTCCGAAGCGTTTGTCACGACGAGATCGAGCCAAAGAGAGTTGAACTTGACGTTGACCACGCCGCAAACAGCGTGGTCAATCACATTAAACGAAGCCACTTCGCGGGCGGGGATTTACCCCCACCCTTGACCAAAGGGGATGCTCGCCCCCTTCGGAAACCCCATAATTTTGTGCCCGCCTCAAGATGCGGCGTTAACCTAGAAATTGACGCCTAAACAACCGACACCATCCCATGGGTACGCTTGAACAGCGCTTCGGCGCCGCGGGCTCCGACTAGCACCGGGCCACCCCAGGCAAATTTGATTCGTTCATCTGCCGTCATGGCAATCGGCTTCCAGACAAAAGCGTTGCCGCTCTCGATCTGTAAGTCGCGCGCGCTGGCACCGCTACATTGCCGATCGAGCAACGGCCCGTCGTCACCGTAACCGCAGCCGTGCATTTGCATGATCGTCTTCATACCGCGTGCAGCGCCAAAGCCGCAAAAGCCATTAACGAGATCGGCGAGCCGGCCGAATGTCGTCCCCGGCTTGATCATCGCTAAACCGGCTTCGTAGACTTCTTTATGTAAATCGATCACCGACTGCCATTCGCTCGGTACTTTTCCCAGCACAATCGGCTGGCAAACTTGCGTCAATTGCGCGCCCATGATCGCGTGAATCTCATTATTAAGCATCGCCTTGGCTTCGAGCCGGCGGCCGATCGGTGGATTGGTGTAACGCTTTGGTTTCACTACATCGATGGCATCGATGGTCAAGGTCATTGGAAAATACTCGCTGTGCTCCTCGAGCAGGCGCGCCAGCGCGGCCGAATAGACAACACCGGCATCGGCTCCCGGCCGCGCGAGCTTGATCAGCTCGTCGAGGCCGGCACTGGCGACCTCGGCTGAACGTCGAACAAACTCAATCTCCTCGGCGCTTTTCACGTAGCGCACTTTGCCGATCACGTCAGTCGCGTCTTCGAACCGCGCGTCGGGCAATTTGCCCATCACATGTTCGAGCGCGGTATGATTGGCCACGCCGTCGATCGACTGGCAGTGTGTCGCAACGCCGGCTTTGAGGCCGGCGACGCCGACGCGGGCGCGCGCCATGCCGAGATCGAGCAGCGCCTCGCCCATCGGCTCGGCCCACTCGCGGCCGGTCTGCCAAGGATCAGGCACCCACTCATTGTTCGATCGCCGATCGGCGATGACGATCGGCGCCCGGTCATCGGCCGGCAGCACCATCGCCGAGCAGCGCAGTTGGGTCATGTAGCGCGCATCGATGCCGTTGCCGAGGGGTACGAGAATGCAGTCGAAGCCGCCTTCGCTCGCGTTGGCACGCACTGCGTTCCAACGCCGGTCGCGCTCGGCGAGCGAATAACCGTTCCAGATAAATACCGTCGCGCCGGCTCCCGGCGGCGTAGTCCAAGGCATGAGTCGCTCTCCTTCGGTTTGCTGTTTTGAGTTTCGGGTTACGAGTTCCGAGTTGAAAACCCGAAACTCCAGACTCGAAACCTGAAACGCATTTAATTGATGGAAACCATTCCCGGCGTGCGCTTGACCAGCGGCTCACCGCCTTTTTCGGTGCACAGCACGCAGCCGCCCCAGCTGGTATCGAACGTACCGTCGGCGCTGTGCGCGATCGGCTTGACGATAAAGACGTTGCCTTTCTCGATTTGCACGTCGCGATTGCGCGCGCCGTGATTTTGCGGCGTGAACAGCGGCCCGTCGTCGCCGTAGCCCCGTCCGTGCATCAGCAGCTGGCTTTTCATGCCGCGCTTGGCGCCGAAGTTGTTGATGATATCCATGAACTCGGCGAAGGGGCGTCCCGGCGTGAGATGTTCCAAGCCGATGTAGTACAATTCACGTTGCATCTCGATCGCCGGCTTCCACGAGTCCGGGATCGGTCCGAGTAAGATCGGTTGCTGCTCCTGGGCGATCAGGCCGCCGAACACCGCGTCGACTTCGTTGGCAATGCGGTACATCGGCTTGAGCGTTCGCCCTTCGGTTGGATCTTCGAAGCGCGGGAGACGTCCAGTGCCGTTGAGGCCGCTGTAAAATGCCATGGGATAATACTCGCTGCCGAGCTCGATCATGCGCTGCATCACACGCGTGTAGAGCAGTCCTTCGTCCATTCCGGGCCGCGCGAGTTCCATCATCTTGTCGATACCGGCGGCCGCGATTGCCGCGCCGCGCCGTAAGCAAGCGATCTGCTCCTCGCTCTTGACGTAACGCGCGTAGCCGATCGCCTCCGTGCCATTTTCAAACTTTGCATTGGGCAAACGTTTCAGTACTTCAGCATACGAACTGTGATTGACCACGCCGTGAAACGCCCGGCCGTGGGTGTAAAAGCCGCGGCGGATTCCCGACACGCCGATGCGCGCGCGCTCCATGCCGGCGTCGGTCAGCGCTTGCGCCATGCTTTGACCCCAGGAATGTTCAACCGAACGAAACTCTGGGATCCAATCGTTTCCGTCTTCTTGGTCCGAAACAACGATCGGCTTGCGCCCATCGGTCGGCAAGATCACCGCGGCGTTATCCAATAACGTGAGAAAGCGGCAGTCCGAGCGCGTGCCGCGGTGCTGTTCCAACGAGAGATGCAAATTGCGCCCGTCGACACACAGCGGCACGAACACGCAATCGAAGCCCGCCGTCGCCGCGTTGTCGCGCACGCGCCGCCAACGCCAATCACGCTCGGCTAACGAATAGCCGGGCCAATTAATATCCGCCGCTGCTTCCATTTCAAAATCTCGTCAAAAATCAATCTGCGCCAATTGGTGAAATAACAAAATCCCGCGAAGCCAGGAGCTTACCTGCCTTCCTACTACGACCGCCAAAATTGTTCCAGTGTCGCGGCGGCTTAACGACGGCGATGAATTTAGCGCTGCTTGATTTCCTGGTATCGCTGTCGGACGAGATTCGAGGCTAATTTTCTCTTAGATCGGCCGCGAAATATTCGAACAGATCTCCGCGTTTCATGTCTAAATTTAAATGACCGCCAAAGTAAAACTCCTGATTGCCCAGCTTGGGCTGCTTTGTTTGCTCTACTCGCTTGTGCGCGGATTGTTTCTGGCATTTAATTTTCAATCTTATCAGCAAGTTACTTTACTCGAGATCGCCCAGGCCTTTGTCGTCGGCGTGCGCGTCGACGTCGCCGCGATTTGCCGAATCAACAGCGTCTTCATAATCCTGTCACTGTTACCCTTTGCCTTCGTCACTAAACGATACTATCAACGCTTTCTCAAAGTCCTGTTTCTCACTTCCAACGTGCCATTCCTGATTCTCAATATCGTCGATGTTGAGTACCACAAGTTCACCGGCCAGCGTGCGTCATTGAGTCTACTCGATATGGGCGCGGATATCTCGATCCAGATCGGCCAACTTTCGGTTCACTATTGGTATTTGGTCGCGCTCGTACTTCTGATCATTTATGCGCTTTACCTTTTTTTTCCTGAAGCAACGCCAACTCGCTCTGCCATGGCGCGAAAACCGATGCGCATGGCCGGAGACCTCGCCGCTCTCATCGTCGTCGCGTCACTCGCCGTAATTGGCGCCCGAGGCGGCTGGCAAAGCCATCCCCTGACGCCGGCGCGAGCCGCGATCGGCGACAATGAAAACCTGTCGCAATTGGCGCTCAACTCCAGCTACACGATGATCAACGGCAACCACAAATGCGACGGCATGAGCGAGGTTCACTACTTCGCCACCGACGAGGATCTCAAGCAGCAGTTTCCCGCGCGCAATCGTTTTGCTGCCGAGCAAAGCCCGCGCCGCGACAACGTCGTGATCATCATCGTCGAAAGCCTCTCGGCGGATTACACCGGCATCGGCAACCCCGGCCACGGTTACACGCCGTTCTTGGACTCACTCGCTCAACGGGGCGTGTACTTCAAAAACAGTTTCGCCGACGGCCGGCGCTCCATCGACGCGCCGCCTTCGATCCTAGCAGGCTTGCCGCACCTGCGCGATGAAACATTTTACTGCACGCAGTTCAAACAGTTACACGGCATCGGTTCGCTTCTGAAGCGACAGGGCTACAATACCAGTTTTTTTCACGGCGGCCGGAACGGCACGATGCACTTTGACGATTTTTCCCGGCGTATGGGGTTCGATAGTTACTTTGGTCTCAATGAATATCCCAACCCGCAGGATTCCGACGGCATCTGGGGTATCTACGACGAACCCTACCTGCAATACTTCGCCCGTCAGTTGTCACAGCGGCCGCAACCGTTCGCTTCGATCGTTTTCACTTTGAGCACGCATAATCCTTACAAAGTCCCGGCGCGGTACGAAAGCGTTTTGCCGACGGGCGAACTACCGATTCATCGGACCGTTGCTTACTTCGATCTCGCATTGCGGAAATTTTTCGAAACCGCCGAGAAGATGCCGTGGTACGAGAACACGCTCTTCGTCGTCACGGGTGACCACATCGGTCCGCCAACTAAAATATCGCCGCGGATGATCGACAACTATCGTGTGCCCATCGTATTTTTTCATCCGGCCAACAAATTGCCCGAAGTGAGTCAAGACAAGATCGTCCAACACGTCGACATCGGACCGAGCCTGTTGGATTTCTTGGGCATCGACCCCGATCACACACTGTCGTTTGGCCACTCGATCTTCGATGACGCTTACACCGGGCTCGCGCTTGGCCAAAAAGCGGGAAACTTCTGGATCGCCGAAAAGAATTACTATTTAGAATACCACCAAGACGCTCCGAGTAAGCTCTTTAACTTGGCTAAGCTCGACACACCGCTATCGGACAAGCCGGAAGTGAAAACACAACTGGAGAAAAAATTAAAAGCCTATCTTCAGTGGTTCAACAACGGTCTCGCCAAAGACAACCTGTACCATTAACCGGCCGGCGAGTTTAGCTGGTACATGTTTCGACAAGCGGAGCGGCAACGGACATTTCTTAAATTTCCCATCATCGAAGGCTTACTCACTCGCGCCCGCACACTGCACGCCTGTGACAATTCGTAAGAACCTGAATCCATTCCCCTTTTGCGTGCTTTGCGGTTAATCCTCCTCTTCTTCCCCCAGCATCGTGCCGCGGCAGCGCCGCGCGCCGCACAGGCAGGCGTGCTCGCGTTTGGCCTTCTCTGTGTGCCGTTCGCCGATTTGCAGATTGTAATCGTAGGCGAGTTCGTCTCCCGGCTTGATGTCGCGGCGCGCTTCGATGAAGACTCGATGGCCTTCTTCTTCGATCTCGCAATTGGGCTGACAGGAGTGATTGATCCAGCGCGCCGAGTTGCCGCCCCGAGTCGCGTCGATCACTAGCCCGCCGTCGACGGAGAAGAGCATCGTATGTGACGAATTCTCATGCAGCCGGCCGAAGCGACGATCGGCTTCTTTGTCGGTGATCAATTTGCCCTTGTACTCGATGATCCGCGTGCCCTTGGGAATTGGCCGCAGCGCAAAAACCCCGCGGCCATGGATCGGCGAGTTGCGCACCGCGATCCAGCGGCGAACTTTTTTTCCGGCTTTGGCCATCACAGCTCCCAAAAACCACGCCGCATTAACGATCGTCGTCCATCCCTTTGACGAACCGCATCATCCGCTCCGCCGGCGCCTGGTCTTGATACTGACCGTAGAGCCGTTGGCGCATACGGTCGACTTCGCCGCTTTGCAAGCGTTCGTATAATTGGCTGCGCTTACCGAACGGCGTCATCACCATATCCGCCGCCACCGCCATCAAGCGCAAATGTGCTTTGGTATTCGGCGCGCCGCCGCGAAAGTAACGCTCGACGAATGGCCCGAGGTCACTGCTATTCAAGTCGGACGCGCCGCCGCTGAGCATCAGCGTGCTGGTCAGCAAACCTTCCATCGTCCGCTCGGCGCGATCGGAAGCCTCGATGCTGTGAACCCGATAAGCCGCGCTCAAGAGCGGCGCCCAGGTGCCGCCTCCGGCAGGGTAACCTTTCGACTCGGCGACTTGAATGCACGAGCGGAGAATTTCGATGTCCTGAATCAAACTCGACAAGAGTATTTGCGATGGCAGGCTGGTATTTCGCTTGGCGTATTGGGTTAGAAGCTGCGCCACGCCGAGGAAGGCCTCGAGCTTAACGACCAGCCGCAGCATCGTCGAATACTGCCCCCAGGTGTGAATGTACATAATTCCTGCAAGTAGCTTCGGATCTTTATAAACAAACACGCGCTCCCAAGGCACCACGACATCGTCAAAGATCAGCGCGGCATCGACTTCGTCGAAGCGCGTCGTCAGCGGCTGGCGCTCGGGGTCAGCGTTCTCAGCGTAGAGATCGCGGCAGAGAATTTTCAATCCCTTGGTGTTCATCGGGATCGCGAACGCGAACGCGTAATCCGCCTCGTCCGGCTCCCGCGGCCGATTGGGATAGACGAGCACTTCGTCGGCGATCGGTGCCAAGGTCGCCAGCGTGCGTAACCCGCGCACCACCGGCCCTTCTTTGGTCTCGCCGACGATGTGCAGAATCAAGTCAGGATCATCCTGCTTACTCACGGGTCTGGTGCGGTCGTAGTACTGGTCGGTCAGCGCATGCGTCAAACAAAGATCGTTGCGGCTGACGTAGCGATGATAAGCGCGCGCGTTCTCGGCCCACTGCTTGTTGGTTTTTTCAATCATATGCGTCCAGTCGAGCAAACCAACGACCAATTCCGCGACGAACTCCGGGTAGCGCCCCATCTGGCCAAAAGTTTGTTGCGCCCAGAATTCGATGTTGCGCCGTTTGAGCAGCAGCTCTTGATGATTTTTCGGCGGCAGATAACTGTACGAAATGCGCTCGCCTTCGAACTCGCAGGTCATAATGTCGCGATACTCCGGCGTGTGCTGCTTGTCGTACATATCGGCGAGCGTCTTGATCGTCCCGGTAAAACCGGCATGGACCGTCACATCGGCAATGCGCTTGCCCGCATGCCAAACCTCCCGGCCGTCGCGCAACGCCTTGACATAATCCGCCCCACTTCTAATGGGCATGAAACCAACCTCCAAATCCAGTCTGCGGCTTTCGCTGAACGCCAAACCGGTTAGTACTCATATCGAAATACGCGTGAATTATCCACGACCGCGAAAGCGCGGCTTGACAGCCAATCACCGGTGATGAAATACAAAAGCATCTACCGCTGTCGCCTTTCAACCAAGGAGTGGCCGGTGAAGACAAAAGTTCTACTGGTCACATTTATCTGGGTATTTCTGTTAGCCGCTCAACTCGCCCGAGCGCAGCAGGCGAAGAATGTATACCGAATCGGCTTTCTCGTGCCTGGCTCCGCTTCCAGCTTCGCCAATCGGATCGATGCTTTCCGCAAGGGGCTACGCGATCTTGGCTACATCGAGGGAACGAACATCATCATTGAGTATCGAGATTCAGAAGGGGATCTCGACCCGCTACCCAATCTTGCTGCCGATCTGGTCCGGCTCGGTGTCAATGTCATTGTCACATCCTCTGGCTCCGCTATTCGAGCTACCATGAAGGCGAGCAAGACGATTCCCATTGTCTTCGCTGCCGTTGCTGTAGATCCAGTCGAGGATGGTCTTGTTTCTAGCCTTGCAAGACCAGGTGGAAACGTCACCGGGTTGACGATCTTTGGCCCAGAGTTGGACGGGAAAAGGCTTGAGATCCTCAAGGAAGCATTTCCCAAGGCTACGCGCGTAGCGTTCCTCCACCGAGGTGGCGGCGCAAAAGAGAATCCACGATTCAGAGAGGTTGAGGCCGTCGCCAAGACATTGAGGCTGCGTCTTCAATTCCTTGGGGTGAACGGCGCCGACGATTTTGAGAGCGTGTTTAAAGCAGCGAAAAATGGAAGTGCTCAAGCGCTATTTACGACATCGAGCCCAATGTTCACAACTCACCGGGCGCAAATTGTCGAATTTGCCGCTATAAACCGGCTACCCGCAATGTATGTGCAGTCCGATTTTGTCGAAGATGGCGGTCTCATGAGCTACGGCCCGAACCTGCTCGACTCGTGGCGTCGCGCCGCTACGTACGTGGACAAGCTTTTGAAAGGCCGAAAACCCACAGACCTCCCGGTCGAGCAGCCGATGAAGTTCGAGTTTGTCATCAACCTAAAAACGGCGAAGCAGATAGGCCTAACGATCCCTCCGAATGTTCTGGTACGTGCGGACAAGGTGATTCGGTGACAACAGCTGAGGAAGAACGAACGCTACCTGAGCCGATTGGTGGTGGCGGGAGATTTTAATGATACCGAAAATAGCATTAGCTCTGCTTTTCATTTTTCTACCGAACACGCTCGACGCCGGCCAGGCGCCAAGCTCGTTGACGTCCATGCGTTTCCTCTACCCAAGTTTGAGCGGCACCTTCGCGGCGAGCTGGATCGCCAAAGAGGCCGGGTACTTTGCCGCCGAAGGTCTGGACATCGAATTGATCCGCGTTGGCGGCAGCACTCGCATCGTGGCCTCGATGATCGGCGGCAGCGCGCCGATCATCCACGCCGGCGCGCCGGCCAGCATGGCCGCCACGGTGGCCGGTAGCGACTCTGTAATCATCGGTTGCATGAGTCTGGTCTCGCCATTCCATCTGATGGCCCGGCCGGAAATCAAGCAGCCGTCTGACTTACGAGGCAAGAAGGCCGGCATCAGCGCTTTTGGCGCGACTTCGGATTTTCTCGTTCGGCTGGCGCTGAAAAGATTCGCACTCGAACCTGGCAAAGACGTGGCGCTTATTCCCACCGGCGGAGAATCGGAAGCTTTCGCCGCGCTCCAAGCCGGCAGTGTCCAGGTCGCCGCCTTGGCGTATCCGGCGTACATCCACGCCCTGAAAATGGACATGAAAGAGTTGATTAATTTCTCCGAGCTTGGCTTCGAGGCGGTGAACGCCGCGCTGGTCAGCACAAAGACTTATCTAACGCAGAATCGCGACCAGGCCACGCGCTTTGTTCGCGCGCTGATCCGCGGCATGCAGCGCTACGGTCACGACAAAGAGTTCAGCAAGAAAGTTCTGGCCAAATATTTTCGCACTACTGACGCGGAGATACTCGAAGCGAGCTGGAAAGATGTCGCGCCGAATCTTTTGCGAGTGCCCAAGCCGTCGACGAAGTCGATTCAATTCATCATCGACGGCCAGTTCAAAGACAGAAACCCGTTACCGAGGCCGGATATTTTCGTTGACACGTCGATTGTAGACCAGCTCGAACGGAACGGGTTTATCGACTCGGTTTACCGGTAATGATTTGAAGCGTTAACCGCTCAATCGAAGGGAATTGGGAAAGTTTCTCGCGCCAAGACGCAATGCGCGCCAAGTTGGGAGGGGAAAGATGAATTATCTTGGAGAAATTATTCGCCCTGACTCTCCGACCTTTGCGGCCTTGGCGCCTTTTCGCTAAATATTCCGATTGGATTCATTCCTATTTTGCGCACTCTGCGTTCTTTGCGGCCAACATCCCAATCCGAATCTTACCCTCTCTTTTTTGATCTCAATTCTTCTTCCCCGGCTCCGTCTGGTATCCCTGTTCCTTCCATTGATTAACCGGACAAAAAGTCGTGCTTTGGAAACCCATCTCTTCTGCTAGCTTCGCAGCCTGCGAGCTTTGGCGTCCGCTCCCTCACGTGAAAACGATGTAGGTGTCCTTGGCCATTTTCTTCAGATGGCCTTCGAGCTCTTCGAGCGGAATATTGATCGCGCCGGGGAGAGTTTCTTTTTCAAAACTGGCCGGCGGCCGCACGTCGATGATCAAAATTTTGCCCGCATCGAGTCGTTTCTTTAACTCCTTGGCTAGGGTTTGCTTAGCCCCAACCGCCCATTTCGTCTGGGGATCCACCGGGTAGCGTGGTTGCGCTTGGGCGGCAAACGAAGATGTTGTCCCCAAGATGGCCGCGATCAAACTAACGATGGTTACTATCGGCTTCATGCAGGCTCCTTTCGAAGTGCACCGGGGTAATTCGTTAGCCCCGATCCGACAATTCGAATGCGAGGGTCGCATAGCGCATGAAAACGCCGCCGCGCGGTTCCGCCAGCGGACCGTTGGCCACCAGGCAAGCGATCACATGCTTGGCCCCCGGCTGCGCTTTGGCGCTCACCTCGACTCTTTGTTGCGCGTTGATGCCGACGATGGTTCCCGCGGGACGTTCAAGTTTGCCGTCGACCCAAATCTCGCCATAATTGTCGACATTGGTCTCGAATAACACCCGATAATCGCGCAATGCCACGCCGTTCACCTGCTCGGGCAGCTCGACGGTGATCCGATACCAGGCAAAGGTAAACCCCTTGGAGATGCTGTTGCGAATATTCGTACAAATCTCCCAACCCGAGTCATCGAAGTCCGCCAATCGCGGCGGCGCGGCCAGCAACTGCGCGGTGAGGCCCTCATTCGGTTGGCCCGGCACCAAACCCGGACCGATGCGCCACTGGCCTTTCACCTTTCGACAGTCTTCCGCACTGTTCAAATCCAACCCTATCCTCGGCATGGATGCCTCCTCAAAGTTAATCTTTACGGCAAATCGAAAAATTCTTTTTCACCACGAAGGACACGAAAAGCACGATGTTCGGAGTTTTACTCATCCGAACCCTTCGCGTCTTCGTGGTGAAATCGATCGTGAGTTCTTCGCTGTGAACAAGGGAGTGTGTCATAGACCCCAATAAATCCAATTTCATTTTTGCGAACTTTGCGTTCTTTGCGGCCAATCTCTTCTCTGCTCGCGGCTTCGCCGTGCGCGCTAACCTCGGAGAATATCCGTGAGCGATCTCACATTGTCTAACTTCTCTAAGCTCTCGATCTGTGCCAATGCGCGCGCTGCCGCGTCGGCGCTCAAAGCTTGCGTTGCGCACTCGGTGAACTTACCTCTCAGCTCCGCTTCGGTCATGGGAAATTCCGGGCCGCCTTTGGCATGCTGCGCTTCGCGGGAGAGCACCTGGCCATTCTTCAAGCGCACCGTCACACGGCAGGGGCGGCCGCCGGGATCGGTCTTTTTCAGATTATTATCGAGGTTCATTTGCACTCGTTCGGCCAATTTCAATACATTTGGGTCGCGCACGGCGGCCTCCGTGAATGCGTGCAACGACACCTTGCCGTCGATCAGCGCCCGCGCGACCAAGTAAGGCATGCAGAATTTCCCCTGGATGCTGGTTTGCGGCACTTTGAAAACGATCCGCTCGAAGGTGTGCTTGACGACGTCGACGTCTACCCGCTCGACCATCTCAGGAGTTAAGCCATCTTTGGTTCTGAATTCCAATATTGAATCGATCACCTGATGCGTCAGACCGCCGCACGGATAAGGTTTGATGCGAATGCCGTCGCTCAGCAAGGCGTAGGACTGGCCCAACTCTGCGATCGGCTTCTCGTCGATCGGCGTACCGGCATGAAGCACTTTGTAGAAACCAAACCCCGATTCAATCGCTTTGCCGTTCGCCGTGTATCCGCCCGCCGCCAGCTTGGCGGCGAGAACGCCATTGCGCGCGCCGAGACCAACATGCAACGGCTTGGTCATGGTGCCGAAGTTAGCGACGACACCGCTGGCCATCGATGCGGACATGCCGAGCGCCATCTCAACTTGCGATGCGCCGAGGCCAAGCAATTTCGCGCATGCCGCCGCGGCGCCAAACGAACCCAGCGTGCTCGGCGCGTGCCAACCATCATGCTCGCTGTCGCGCAACGAATGAACCAGCTTTCCGGTAACCTCGTAGCCAACCGCGTAGGCTTCGATGATGCGACGCCCAGTGGCGCCGAGCGCCTCGCCGAGAGCGACAATCGCTGGAATGATCGGCGCGGTCGGCTGGCCCATCAGCGTGAAGCTGTGATCGAAGTCCATGGCGTGCGCGGCGGTGCCGTTGGCGAGCGCCGCGTTAAGCGCGGATGTTTTAAATCCTTGTCCGATGACGCTGGTTTCCTCCTTGGCCTGTTCCTGACGCGCAACCCCGGCACAAATCTTTGCATCCTCTTCCCTGCTGCCAGCCAATGCCACGCCGAGGCAGTCGCGAACCGCTACCTTAGCGGTTTCAATTGCCTTTGCCGGTAACTTTTCATACGTCGCATTGACGACGAACTGAGCGATCTTTGCGGTAACGTCCATAATTCCTCCTCGATGCTACGGTAATCTCAGATCCCAAATTGCCCATTGGATCGCAAAGGGGACAGGCAATTTTTTGCAAGGACAAAAAGTGGCTAGTCCCCTTCCGACTTTGCTGCGCTAAGCTCTTTGCGGTTAAATTTCCCCATCCGCTTCACCGCGCCGAGAAATTCAGCGTTTCACAACCACTTTTTTACGTGCGAGACTAAGTTTTAACCACCGAGAATTTTTCGCGCCTGCTCGATCACTTCAGGCGGTTGATTCAACACTTCTTTGAGCAGCGCTTCTAATTCTTCGCCGGAGGCATATTCCACATCCATCCGGGCCCGCTTGGCCTCGGCCAAGAGCTCCGGGTCTTTCAAGACATTGCGAAAGCCATCGCGCAGGATTTTTACTCGCTCGAGCGGCGTGCCTGGCGTCACCATTACAGGGCGGCCAAACTCGCCGCCAGATAAGAGTGCTTGGGCGACGCGGCGCTTGGTGTCGGCGACTTTGAACTCGTCCAACACTTCGTACATCGTCGGCGCCTCAGCCGCGCGCGGGTCGCGTTTGCGTCCCGATTGGAGCACATGAAAATCGAATCCCTTCTTGTGCCAAGAATTGAAAGGCTCGCGGCCAAAATGCGACGCCAGGGTGTGCGCCCGGCAAGCGATCTCGCCTTTTTCTACCGCCAGATCCGCGTCGCTGCCACCTTGATAACCCGAAACGGAATTGATCTTCGCGCCCACGGTCAGCTCTAAAATCCGCGCGATGATGTAATCCGAGCTGGTGGTGCCGGAGCCGCCGCAACTGGGCGGTTGTTTGGCCTTGACGATATCGCCGACGGATTTCAGACCGGTATCGGCGCGCATGTAGAACATGATCGAGTCCTGCGACGCCGAACCCAGCCAGTGAAATTTCCTCAGATCGAAGCGCGCTTCCCGGCGTCCGATCAATTGCTCGATATAGATGCTGTTGTTCGGCAGGACAACATGTAGACCGTCGGATTTGGCGACGCCGTAAACATAATTCACCGCGGTGATCGAGCCCGCTCCAGGCATATTTTGCACGATCACGGTTGGGTTTCCGGCGATATACTTGCCCCAATAACGCGCGATCAGCCGGGCCCAAGAGTCGTAAAAATTGGCGGTCGCCGAGCCGACCACGAACCTAACCGTCTTACCTTTATAGAAAGATTCGCTCTGACTCCACGCCGGTCCGACCGAGAAAGCGCTGGCGGCCAATAGCAACGCGGCGACGAATCGCGATCGCTTCGGCAATATAGACCTGCTCATCCTTCATCCCTCAGATTTTGTACATGTGTCGAAGCGCGAGACTAGTCGAAGTACCGACGATCTGTCAACTTGCTAACATGCAATGCGTCGACGCCGAGGCCGTTTCATGCTACCGCTAATCAAATGGCCGCTTTAAAATCTGGCTCTACCGGCTTTCCTGTGAAGCACGGCTCGGAGATTGCCCCGCCGAAGCGCACTTCGACGTCGCGCAGGGGAGGCTCTGGGCGTGGAGCAAAGAGTTTTTCATTAAGAAATTCTCCGAACTCTGCGAACTCTGTGCCTCTGCGGTGAATTCTTCTTAATAGGGGACCTGGATTAACCGAAATTATGGACGGGGATAGCGCCCAACAATCTCGCGCCAACGTCGCCCGCAACGCCGGCATCGTCAGTCTTGCCGTGATGGCGAGTCGGGTGCTCGGCCTGGTGCGCGATCAAGTTTTCGCCGCGCTGTTCGGCGCCGGCCTGCAATACGATGCCTTTCTCACCGCCTTTCGCGTGCCCAATCTGCTGCGCGATCTGCTCGCCGAAGGCGCGCTTTCTTCAGCGTTCGTCACAACCTTTACTCAGACACTGCAAAGTAAAGGTAAAGAATCAGCACTCAATTTGTCCAACCGCGTCGCCACGCTGAGCATCATCGTCATTACCATAATCTCGATCCTCGCCTGGTTTTTCACGGCTGAAATAGTCCGCCTGCTCGCGCCCGGCTTCTTCGCCGTGCCGGGCAAAGCCGAACTGACGATCAGCCTCACCCGCATCATGATTCCCTTCCTGTTGCTGATCGCGCTAGCCGCGCAGGCGATGGGCATGCTCAACGCGTTCAATATCTATGGCGTGCCCGCGCTGGCCTCGGCGTTTTTCAATATCGGCATTATCGTCGGCGGATTGTTGCTGGGCTTTCTCCTCGGTCCGGCCTTCGGAATCTCACCGATCGCCGGTATGGCGTACGGTGTCGTCATCGGCGGATTTTTTGAATTGGCGGTGCAGTGGCCGAGCCTCAAGCGCTGCGGCGTGAGTTATCGTCCTAGTCTGAGCGTCAGCGATCCCGGCGTGCGGCAAATCATTCGGCTCATGGGCCCTGCGGTGATCGGCACCGCTGCGGTGCAAATTAACGTCTTCGTGAATACTAATTTCGCCTCGGCGATTATCGATCCCGACACCGGCGCCGTCGCCAACGGTCCGGTGTCGTGGCTGAACTACGCCTTTCGCTTCATGCAGTTTCCCATCGGCGTATTCGGCGTCGCCATCGCGACGGCAACGCTCCCGTCGTTGTCACGCAACTCGGTGAATCCTGACTACACCGCGTTTCGCCAGACTTTGGTTCATTCACTGGCCTTAGTATTTCTCCTGTGCATCCCCTCGGCATTGGGACTCGCCGTGTTAGCGCAACCGATCGTCGCGCTGATATTTGAGCATGGCAAATTCACCGCCTTCGATACCATGCAAACAGCGCACGCGTTGGCGGCTTACGGCATCGGTCTGGCGGGCTACGCTGCGATCAAAGTGCTCTCGCCGGCGTTCTACGCCTTAAACGACGCGCGCACGCCGATGCTGATCAGCCTCGGCTCCATTGCGGTCAATTATGTGATGAACTCGCTGTTAGTAGGCCCGTTTGGCCACGTTGGTTTAGCGATTTCCACTTCCGCCGTGGCACTGGTAAATTTCTTGCTGCTCGCAGTCTTCATGCGGCGCCGCTTGGGCCGGCTAGAAGGACGCCGCTTGGGCGCCACCGTCCTTCGCATCTGCGCCGCGTCACTGCCGATGGCGCTGACCGCCTGGATGGTCAGCGCAGCCGCGGCAATGCTGCCACTGGGCGGTTTTTTGCTCCACGTGATTCAAGTCTGCGCCGCGATCAGTTGCGCGACGCTGGTTTTTTACTTTACCTGCCGACTCCTGCGCGTCGAAGAATTAGCCGAAGCTGTCGACGCCATCGGCGGCAAGCTGCTCAGCCGTTTAGCGCGCCAGTAAAAGTTGACTTCCTCCAGCAGACCGAATAACTATCCAAACACCTACGGAGGCCTTATGCCCAAAGTCACATCCCTCGGCCACATCGGTTTTTTCGTGCGCGACATCGAGCGCTCGGTAGCTTTCTACCGCGACGTTCTCGGACTCAAAGTCAGCGACCGCAGGCCGCGTGGCGCGGTGTTTATGACCGCTCAAGACCGCTTGGCCGAGCATCACGAACTTTATCTTTCGCCGGGGCGCACCGATGACGGCAAGGTGAATGTTTTGCAGCAAATTTCCTTCCGTTGCGCTAGTGTCGCCGATGTCAAAGAGTTCTACCGCATCTTTGTCGAAAACAAGGTGCCGATTAACCGCTGTGTCAGCCACGGCAATACCGTCAGCATTTACGCCGAGGATCCCGACGGTAACCCGGTCGAAGTGTATTGGCCCAACGGCATCGACGTGCCGCAGCCGTTCGGCAAACCGATGGATTTATCGAAGAGCGAAGCCGAAATCATGGCGCAGCTCGAACAGATTCTCGCCGAGTGGCGCGCGACACAAGAAAGATAAGTTAAAGATAACTCTCCAGGAAGTTCGCGCCATCGTTCCGGCTTTATCGTTCGCCTTCATCCTTTGAGTTGAATTTCGCGCGGCTCCTGCACCGCGAACACCGTCAGCGCTTCGCCGCGGTTACGCACCGTCACTTCATGGCGTGGCAGTGCAGCGACATTCACTCCGGATTGCCTTGCAACTTCCTCGGAGATCACCAGTTGACATTGGAAGTCCTTAGTCAAATCCTGCAACCGGCTGGCGACGTTCACCGTGTCGCCAATGGCGGTTAAGTGAATCGACGAGCCGTAGCCCATTCGGCCCACCACCGCCGGCCCGCAGTGAATGCCGATGCCGATGCGCAGCGGCTCGTCGAGATCTTCGGCGAGCGTGCGGCTGAGCGCGTCGACTTGTTCGACCATCGCTTGGGCGCCGCTTAACGCTTGACGGCAACCTTCCTGCGGCCCGCTGTCGACACCGAACAGCGCCATCACGCCGTCGCCGATAAATTTGTCGACCATGCCGCCGGCATCGGTGATCGCCGCGCCGACCGATTCGAAGTAACGGTTCAGCAGGAAAACTAAATCGTAAGGCAATTTATGTTCGGCGATGCCCGTGAATGTGCGCAGATCGGCGAACAATACGGCAATCGTGCGCTCCTGGCCGGCGATATACGCCGGCTGCGCATAACCATCGCTCGCCTGTGCATCGGCGGGGAGAAGCCGCGTGACGGTCACATCTGTCGTCGGTCTAAGTTGGCACGCAAGCCGTACGTTCGCAGCCGCGCCGACGCGCTGAAGCACTTTCAATTCACCGGCACTGGGTAGCGGTAAGCTCAACAATCCCTGCGACACGCGGATTCGGCATGTCGAGCAACGTCCTCTCCCGCCGCACACCGACGCATGGGGAATCCCCGCCAACCGGCTGGCTTCGAGGACGGAAAAGCCGCGCGGCACGAGTACTTCTCTGCCGTCAGAGTGAATGATGCAAATTTGGTTGCGCCGCTCATAGAGAGAGCGCGCGACGCGCGCCAAGAGGGCCAGCGCTATGGCAACGGCAAAGGTAATCAGCGCGCCGTCATTGATAAGATAGATAATTTGGCGCTCGCTGCGCGGCGGAATTTTTGCGGCAGCGAGAAACCGCTCGACCCAGTCCGGCTGGAGTGCGATTAGATTGGAAACCTCCCGGCCGGCACTGACAAAACCGAGTAGTCCAAGAACCGGTATCAGCAGCGCGAGCGCCAGAATGTAAGGCGCGAAGCGCCCGTACCAAGGCTTTAAGCGCAGCCAATAGTGAAAGCCGATGCAGCCGTGCGTCCACGCGACTAGAATCAGTATTGATTGCCTCAAGCCGTCCACCGGCGAGGCATGCCACAAAGTCAAAACCATCAACGTGTACGAATCATCGATGCCAAAAAGCTCGTGGTTTAAGCGCGTGCCGACAACATGAATCGACAGCAGTATCGGAATCGTCAAGCCGAAGAGTAGTTGCAGCAGCTCCGCCAGCGCCATGCGCAGATGCCTTCGTTGATAGAGCGCCCAGATCGCGAGGCTCAGATGCGTGAGCAGAGCGCCGTAGAGCGCCACCGTGCCGAGCGGATTGCGCCAGAGCAACAGAAACCACTGCCGCCCCCACTCCATCGCTTCGAGCGAGATCAAACCGAGCGAGTGGTTGAGCAAATGGGTCGACAAATAGCTCAGCAGAATCAAACCGGTAACCAGGCGTGTGCGGCGAACATTCATGAGTTGGGCGCCAATCTACTACGAGTGCTCAGTTGCAGTCCATCGAATTACTATCCGTGATAGTTTGCGCCGCCAAGCACGGGAAGATTTCGAATGGTTCACCGGGGAGGCGCAGAGAACGCTGAGTGGGAGAGAAAAGAATAATCTCTGGGAACTCTGTGCCGCCGCGGTGAATCCCGATTTTTTCTTTGGTTGCGGCTGGACCACATTGAGGATTTCGCTCCAAGCTTGCTCGCTCCTGTTGACTCCCTCTAGTAACTCGTCCTATTTATGAACGGTTCATTTGAAACTATTTTTTGATCCCGATCGCGCACCCGGGCGATACAGCAGCAAAGGAGCTAAATCATGAGAGACGGATTTAAGATCATCGATGCCGACCGCCATGTGCTCGAGCCGTCGGATCTGTTCGCCAAGTATTTGCCGGAAAAATTCCGTAGCCGCGTCGACATCCAGGGACCGAATCAATCCTATCGCCGCGTCGACGGCGAGCTGATCTCCGACGCCGACAGACTGCGCGACGTGACCAAGCAAGAAGACTTCGGCTTTACCTTCGCGGCGTCGAAAAAATGGCGCGAGACCTTCGCCGACGCATTGGCATCGAAGTTCGATACCGCGTCCAATCTGCGCGACATGGACAAAGAAGGCGTCGACGTCGGCGTGCTCTTTCCCACTGTCGGCCTCTACATCATGTGGCGCGACAACCTCGACCCGGAACTTAACGCCGCCATCTGCCGCGCCTACAACAGCTGGCTGGCGGACTACTGCAGCGACAGCGGCAAGCGATTATATGGCGTCGCCTTGATCCCGCTGCAAGATCCCAAACGCGCCGTCGAGGAGCTTAAGTACGCCAGGGAAAAACTCGGGCTGGTCGGCATTTTTTGGCGGCCGAACAAACTCTGCGGGCGAACCATGTCGAGCCCGGACTATTATCCGATCTATGAAACCGCCGCCGATCTCGGCGTCACCGTGTGCGTCCACGAAGGCGCGCGCACCGTGCTGCCGCAGGCGGGCTCCGACCGCTACAGCGAATTTGGCCGCCACGTCGCCTGCCATCCGCTCGAACAGATGCTCGCCTGCTTGAATCTTTGCGCCGACGGTGTGCTAGAAAAATTCCCCAAGCTCAAAGTCGCCCACCTGGAATCGGGCTGCGGCTGGGTGCCGTTCTGGTTGGAACGCATGGACGAGCACTGGGAACATGAAGGCCATGGCCAAGCCAAGACGACGAAAGAAAAACCAAGCTATTATTTTAAACGGCAGTGCTGGGCCAGCTGCGAAGCTGGCGAGGAGCTAGCCCCCGTTTATGTCGAGCATGTCGGCGCCGACTATTTAATGGTTGCCACCGACTATCCGCACAGCGATTGCATCGGCAAATTCCCCGATCACACGGTGGGCGATCTCACCAAGAACGATCATCTCTCAACAGAAGCGCGGCGGAAACTTTTGTGGGACAATCCGAAGCGCTTTTACGGACTGGAGGTTTGATTCACATGGGCAAGTTTCACGTAGTTTATTTTGGCAGCAACGACGTGCCGATCGATCTGCTTCAGCCGATCTTGAAAAAGATCGACGCCGACATGACGATCCGGCGGCCAACCACTGACGCCGAAGTGATTGAAATGGCCAAGGATGCGGACGGCATTATCATGCACGGCTCCGTGCCGCTGTCGCGGGAAATCATCTCGCAACTGAAGCGGGTCAAAGTCGTCGCTCGCACCGGCGTCGGTGTCGATCGAATGGACCTCAAGGCCGCCGCCGATCACGGCTTGATCATTTGTAACGCGGCGGGCTGCAACTCCATCGAAGTCGCCGAGCAAGCGATTGGTTTAATGATCGCCATCTCGCGCAAACTCATGCGCATGAACCAATACGTCCACGACGGCAAATGGAAACGTCACACCGCCGAACTGCACGCCTACCGCGGCCGCGTCTATCGAATCCAAGGAAGAACGATGGGCATCGTCGGCTTGGGCCACGTCGGCAAACAAGTCGCCCCGCGAGCTCAGGGAATGAGACTGAACGTGCAAACCTTCGATCCCTATCTCGACGAAAAAACCGCCAAAGAGTACGGCGTAAAGATGGTGACATTCGACGATCTGGTCGCAACCTCCGACTTCATCAGCATCCACGCGCCGTTGACCAAACAGACCAGAAACATGTTCAGCACGCCGCAGTTCAAGGCGATGAAGAAAACCGCCTACCTAATCAACTGCGCCCGCGGCGGCCTGGTCGACTCTGATAAATTGTACGACGCCTTGGTCGCAGGCGAACTTGCGGGCGCGGCGCTAGACGTAACCGAACCGGAACCATTGCCCGCAGACCACAAACTACTAACGCTCCCCAACGTCATCGTCACCTGCCACACCGCCGCCAACTCCGACGAATCCTACGTCGACTGCCAGACCCACGCAGCGAGAGAAGTCGTCGGCGTCCTAAGCGGCAAAGGCCCGACAACCGAGATCAAAGATCCGTGGTTGCTGGCCGAAGCGCAGGATGAGGGATTTGGCGGAGTGTAAAATTTCTCACGTTCAACATTTCATCCAAGCATGAAGGCCCGAGTCATCACGACCCGGGCCTTTTTTTCTAATTGCTAAACACATTTTGATTATAAAATAACATCGAATATGTAGGGCTCGGACACTCCCAACACTTACCTCCTTCGATTTCAACGAGACAGTAGTGGATTCTCAAAATGAATATCACTGACTCTCTTTTCGAAGCCGTTCTCAAATGCTCTACGAAATGCTATCTCCGATCGCTCGGTGAAACGGCAAGTGATAACGCGTACGCCAACTGGGTTCGCGCGAAAAATGATTCGTACCGGACCCTAGGAATCCAAGGCTTAAATGCCGAGGTAGCGCACAAGGAACTCATTATCGGCGCCCTAGGGTCGAAAGATCTAAAAACCGCCGAGTGGCGGCTGGCCGTGGACGTGACGGCCCGCGCACAGAATCTGGAATCTAGTCTTCATGCAGTAGAGCGGATTCCGTCAAAAGCGCAAGGTCAACCGGCGCAGATCATGCCGATTCGATTCATCTTCACCAACAAACTTACCCGTGATGATAAGCTCATGCTGGCGTTCGATGCGTTCGTATTGTCGGAGATGTTGGGCCGCGAGATAAGCCTCGGCAAGATTATCCACGGCGACAACTACGACTCGTTAAAGGTGCGGATCGCGGCTTTGACGAGCGAGGTACGGAAACTGACGAGGAAGATCGCCAATTTGCTTTCCAGCAATTCGCCGCCCGACCTCGTGCTCAATCGGCATTGCGCCGAGTGCGAGTTTCAAGCTCGTTGTCGGCAGAAAGCGATTGAGAAAGATCACCTCAGCCTGTTATCCAGGATGACGGAGAAGGAACGAAAAAAGTTCAACAGCAAAGGTCTCTTCACCGTCACGCAACTTTCCTACACCTTCCGGCCACGCCGCCGGACAAAGCGGCTTGCTGCAAAGCGCGAGAAGTATCGCCATTCGCTGAAAGCGCTGGCGATTCGTGAGCGCAAGATCCACATCGTCGGCAGCCCAGAGCTGAAAATTGAGGGCACACATGTCTATCTGGACGTTGAGGGGCTTCCGGATCGCGACTTTTACTACTTGATCGGAGTTCGCATCAAAACCGCCGAGGGGAACATTCAACACAGCCTTTGGGCTGATCGGGCGGATGACGAGAAAAAAATCTGGACAAACTTCCTCCACATCTTGTCGGGAATCGAGAACCCCATTCTGATCCATTACGGAAGTTTCGAGACCACGTTTCTGAAACGAATGTGTGACCGTTACGGTGAACCACCGGCAAGCTCAGTAATGGCCCAAGTCATTGAGTCGGCAGTCAATCTCCTGTCTGTGACTTTCGCGCAAATTTATTTCCCTACTTTCTCAAATGGATTAAAGGAAATTGCCGGGTATTTGGGATTCGCTTGGTCAAATCCCAGTGCTTCAGGTGTGCAGACCATCGCTTGGCGCCATGAGTGGGAGGTTGCCAAGACGCCTTCCATAAAGGCGTCTATACTCACCTACAACGCGCAAGACTGCGAAGCACTCGAACGACTGGCCGGTAAATTGGCTGAATTGTTCCAATCCTCTCCTCACGCGGACGGGTCGATTGAGAATAATGTGGTGAACACAGACATGGTAAAGCGCGACAGTCCTTATGGCTTCAAGCGCAACGCGTTCCTGTTTCCAGAACTGGATATCATCAACAAGGCCGCATATTGGGACTACCAACGTGAACGGGTCTACGTGAAATCAAATCCACGCTTGAAGGCGACCGTGTCTCGTTCCTCACGTGACAAGAAAGTGTTATCTCCCAACAAGACGATCGACTGTCCCCGGCCCCCTTGTTGTCCAAAGTGCAGATCGAAAAACTTTTTTGGACATGGAAAGAGGCGCAAGATCGTTATTGACCTCAAGTTCATGCAGCATGGAATCAAGAGATGGATCACCCGCTACCAGTTCCACCGGTATAAGTGTCAGGATTGCGGGGCTACCTTCTTTGGAAAAAAGACTTGGACAACGCACAACTTTGGACCTGGAATCCTCGCATACTCGATCTACCAAAACATTGGCTTACGGGTACCACAAGACACTGTTGACCGCTGCCTGAACAAATTGTTCGCCTTGAACCTGGGAATTGGCACAACGAGGCGCTTTAAGGCAAATACAGCCAAGCTCTACGAAGGAACTTACGACACGCTGCTCAAGCGGTTATGCAATGGCCGGTTGCTCCACGCCGATGAGACGAAGATCAGTGTTGAGGGCAAAGACGGGTTTGTATGGGTCTTCGCGAACATGGAAGAAGTGGCCTATGTCTACAGCAAGACCCGCCAGGGAGACACTCTGCAACATTTGCTCAAGGACTTCACCGGCGTTTTGGTGTCGGACTTCTACGCCGCCTACGATGGAATACAGTGCCCTCAACAGAAGTGCTTAATTCACCTAATCCGGGATTTGAACGATGCGGTTTTGGAATATCCCTACGATGAACAATTGAAAAGCCTCGTCAAATCATTCGCTGATTTGGTAAAACCCATGGTAGACACCGTTGATCGTCATGGCCTGAAATCTCATTTCTTGAGGAAGCATCTCGTGTTTGTAGAACGTTTCTACAAACAACTCTCAGGCACGGATTTTCAAAGCGAGGCGGCAAGAGCAATCAAAAAGCGATTCGAGAAGAATAAAGACAAGCTATTTACATTTCTCGTTCACGATGGCGTGCCCTGGAACAACAATAATGCCGAGCACGCTATCAAAGCCTTTGCGATGCTTCGGCGGGTAATCCAGGGAGTCACGTCAGAAAAGGGAATTCGGGACTATCTGGTTCTTCTGAGCTTAAGCCAGACGTGTAAGTATAAGGAACTGGACTTTCTGGACTTTCTGCGTTCTGACGAGAAAGACATCAATACTTTTGCTAACTCAAAAAGGTAGGGCACTCTAGTTTCTGAGGGAAAGATCCTTACCTAAAGGTCCATCCTTTGTCTCGAATCAGCTGTAGCAGAGTACGGTGACCAATCCCGAAGTGGTCGCATACGTTCGGAATCCGTGGCCGATCTCCGGTTCCGGTACTCTTTTCTCCGGTCACAACGATTGCGTCCTTTACCTTAGCAAGGGCGATAACAAACGGGTCAGCGCGATTGCGGTCTTTCATCGCTCCGACGAGACGTGGAAACTGAATCAGGATTTCCTGCGTTGCGTTTTGGACGTCTTCGTCAAGCGGCACGAACATGGCGCTGTTTGCCTTAGCCCAGTTGTGAACGTCGTCGTCCTTCTGACTCAACTCCAAAAGTACTTCATCAGGCGCTAATAGCTCTCGAGTTTTGATCATTTCTTCAAGGTGTGACCACAGCGATGGGAACACGTCCGGCGGATAATTTCTGACCCAGCCGTCAAGCAACGCGCTCGTATCGATCACGTACACGGGTAAAGTCCGATCTAAGCCGCACGGTCCGCAACATCCTGCTCAATCGTGGACAAATGCTTAAGTTTCACACCCAGCATCTCCGCTACATCTGACGAATTGATTGTTTCGGTGTGGTAGGCTTCGAGCACCAACCGAATAAATGCTCGTCCTAAGTCGCGAGTCTTGAGCACGTGGTGTGGCACAAACCCGCCTTGTGTACGTTCCGCTTCTCTCCTGTAGGCTTCAACAAGTTCCTGGCGCCTCTGTTGGTAAAACGACTGTGATATTCGGCCAAGCGTAAGCAAACGTCGGAGGACAACCTCGTGGCTGACGGAATACTTTTCAGCGAGCTGACGTATCTCCGACTCCGCCCAAGTTGCACGAGGTGCTTTGCCGGTCACAATCGGCTCGGTGAGAAATTCTGTTGGCGGTAATAGAAAAGACCCCGCGACTTGGTTGCAAAACACCTCAATCGCTTCTTCTTGACTGCTTCCGCGCCGTGTTGTGTGAAGATCGCAGAGCCCTCCGCGATTGAGCAGAACATGAGCGAACTCGTGAATTAGGGTAAACACTCTTCCTCGCGGAGAATCTTTCGCGTTGACAACGATAACGGGATACGCTGCGGCGCTGATCGAAAAACCACGCAATTCTTCGAGAGCCACTGCGCCAGTTTGAAAAACCAGGACTCCTACCCGCTCCAAGGCGGCAATCCAACCATGTAGAGCCTCGTATCGGCCCCGCCAGCCGCACTGCACTTCTAAAGTGACCCCAAGAATTCGCCGCGCTTCAGCAGCGAGATGATCTGAGTTCCGTAAATTGGAACCGATCGTTTGAATCCGAGGAGGATCAATTCCAATTCCAGTTGCTAACTCCAAGGCTGTCTCGCGGCGCATCTGTGCGCGCCTGATTTCTAAATTCAGCTTTGGGCTCAGAGTAGCCTCTATAGGGTCAGGCAAGCGGCGAAAATCTTTTAGCGCGTCAAAGTCGCGTGGGGGCTCCGGAAGAAAAAAAACAGCCAATGGCCGCTTGTAAACGTTCGCGGCCTTCCGTAGTTGTCCGATCGTGGGACTTGAAGTGCCCGACTCGGACTCCCAATCGGACAGCTTCGACACCTTGACACCGATCTTCTTCGCAGCAACCGCAAGCGGGAGATTGAGGCTTTCACGAGCCCACTTGAGCACCGCCGGTTTGACTAACGCCTTTATCTGCTTAGCCATTGGTTCACAATGCTGAAAACGATCCGTGGAGATTCCATTTTAGGACAAGATTAAGACGGAACATAGGGTAAGCCTCGGCAACGAGTCAAGGATATTGTTGATCTTGATCAAAATTTCAAGCCGTAGAAACAACAACGCGAAAAATTCATCCGTATCCGATTAATTTAGCGATAGCCTAATCGAAGGTTGAAACCTACGCTACCGAACAGCGCCTCTTGAGTCATGAGCCGGCTTCACGCTAAGAACAATCAACAATGAGTTAAATGGAGGGCCACTCGGATGGCGCAAACTCGTATTATCATCGCCGGTGCAGGTCCGGTCGGAGTCGTCTCCGCGCTTGCGCTAGCGCAGCACGGTTACGCGATCACGCTGCTTGAGGCGGAATCTGCAATCGATGACAACCCGCGGGCGGCGACGACGCATCCTTCGACGTTGGAGATGATCGCGCGCGTCGGGTTAATCGGTCAATTCATCAAAGAAGGCTTGGTCGCGCGCTATTTTCAGTTCTGGGACAAGCCGAGCCGGACTAAGATTGTCGAGTTCGACCACGAGCTTTTGCGCGACGAAACGTCCTACCCATTCGTCGTGCAAACTGAACAGCATAAACTTGCACGCATGGGTATCGAGCGGCTAAAGACATTTCCCGATGTCGACGTACGTTTTTCCACTCGGGTAACCGGCGTCACTCAGGACGCCGACGCGGCAACCGTGACGGCAGAAGGACCGGGTGGATTAGAATCTTATCGCGGCGATTGGGTGATCGGTGCGGACGGCGGACGCAGCACGATCCGAAAATCGATGGACATTGACTTCGAAGGTTTTACCTGGCCCGAACACTTTCTCGTGTTGACCACCACCGAAGATTTTCAGCAACTGCTCGGCGGTTGTTGTTATCGCAACTACCTCGCCGACCCCGATGAATGGACGAATTTATTTAAAGTCGCGGGCGATGATGGCAAGGGGCGTTGGCGCGCGGTGTTTCCAACCAAAGTGGAAGAGAGCGACGAGCAGGCGCTTGGCGACGAGTCCACGTACTCGCGCTTGCAGCGCGTCTATCCGTTAAACCGGCAGTACAACGTCGTGCATCGCAACCTCTACAAAGTTCATCAGCGCGTCGCCGCCACATTTCGCAAGGGCCGCGTCGTTCTCGCCGGCGACTCGGCCCACGTGAACAACTCGGTCGGCGGCTTGGGGCTGAACAGCGGCATTCATGACGCCATGGAGCTGGTCAACACGCTGCAGCAGATTATTACCAAACAAGCGGATGAATCATTGCTCGACCGCTACACGCGCCGGCGGCGCACCAGCAACATCGAGTCCGTTCAAGAGCAAACTATCGCCAACAAGAAGCGCCTCGAAGAGCGCGATGCCAAGGCGCGCGCGGCGCAGTTCGATCAGCTGCGCGCCACCGCCGAGGACCCAAAGAGACACAAAGAGTTTTTGCTCCGCACCTCGCTCATCGCCAGCGTACGCAAAGCCCAAAGCCTCGCCTGAGCCCTCAGCCAATGCCTCTCTTTAGCTCCGCAGCAACTTCCCAACTGGCCCGCCAATTCGCGATTACCCACCATAATTCCGGCACAAATTTGTTCAGTCATGGTCAATCCCTGCCCCTTCGAAGGAAGATAAAAGCCAATAACGCGACAATTTAGGCATGACGACTCCTAGTTAAGCAGGCACATGGCTTGCTGTCTGAATAATCACCTTTAGAGGTAAAGCCGATGAAACACTTGCTGAAATTAGGATTTTTGCTTGCCCCGCTCGCTATGGCTTACATTGCGCCGGTATTCGCACAGACTGAAGTGGACGAGTACTATCAGCAGTGGATCGATTATCGGAATGGCGAGATCTCGGTCGCGTTCGAACGCACTCCAGTGCAGTTTGCTTTGCACGCATTTCACGCCCGTACCGGATTCCAGATCATCGTGCCATCGACCATCGAAGCGAAGGTGGTCAGTCTTCGTCTCGACCGCCAGCCGCTTGAGCCGGCTGTCCGTTCGCTCATCTCGACCATCGGTTACAGAAATTTTGCCGTAATGTACGACGAGAGCGGCCGTCCCCATCGCGCCGTCGTCCTCGGCACCCAGCCGGCCGCAGAGGCAGCCCCAGTGCAAAATGCCGAGCTCGCCGCCGCGCCGATCACTATCGAAGAGCGCGATCAAATCAAAAAGGAACTGGATCGTTGGAATGATCTCAAACAGGATGAACGCGGCCGCATCGAAGACCGTCTGAAAACCTTGCCATCATCCGACGACCGAGAAATTTTGGTCAAAGAATACGGTCGCCAGCTCTTAGGAATGAGCAAGTAGCCAATCGCGGCGAGAAGATATTCGAATGGGCCAAGACGGTTATGAAAGATTCAGAATGTTCACCGCAGAGGCACGGAGCACGCAGAGTTCGGGGGTAATTTCTATTCAAGAACTCTTTTCTCCGCGCCCTCTGCGCCTCCGCGGTGAATCCTATTTTCCCCTTGTGATTTTTAACTCATCCTTCAAACTTCCCTAATTTCTTCCCCACAATTCTTTATTCGCGATGCGTGCGCCTTCGGCCATCGCTTGAAACTTCGCCCAGCCCACTTGTGGATGGCCGACGCGCGAGCCGATGCCGCAGTCGGTGCCGGCGATGATATTTTCCCGTCCGACGATTTTCGCGTAACTCACCAAACGGTCGGCGATCGCTTGCGGGTGCTCGATGAAGTCGCTGTAGTGACCGATCACTCCGGGCATAAGAATTTTGCCTTCGGACAGTTTCACGTCCTGCCAGACACGCCACTCGTGATCGTGGCATGGGTTCGACGCTTCGATGGAGTAGGCCGACGCTTTGACCTTGAGAATCAGATCAGCGATCTCCTTGAGCGGAATGTCGTACTTGTGCGGCCCATGATAGCTGCCCCAACACATATGGAAGCGAATGCGCTCGACCGGCAAGTCTTTCAACCCATAATTGAGCGCGTCGATGCGCAGCTCCTGATACTTTCGATACTCCGCCAGGCTCATTTCGGGATGCATTTGCCAAGCATCGGCAAGATCGGGATCGTCGATTTGTAAGAGGAAACCGGCGTCGACGATCGCTTTGTACTCTTCATGCATCGCGCCGGCGATGGCGAAAAGATACTCCTCGTTGGTTTTGTAGTATTCGTTTTTCATCCAGTGCTCCATCGTGCCGGGAGCGATGGCCGGGAGAAACGCTTCCGCATATTGTTTGCCTTGCAGGGCCGCCTTGAGATTGGCGATATCAGAGTTCACTTCGTCTTGGCCGATATATTTTAATGGCTCGACGCAGTAGAACACCCGCGCGTGATGGCCGATAGAAGTTCTGCCGCCGCGGTTGAAATACTCGGTGAACTCCTTCATGTCGCGGCCGAAGATCGATGTAGGTTTGAAATCCGGCCCAGCCTCGCGCTCGACGAAACCGCCAAGTCGCTCCTTGGTGTAGCGGGAAAAGTTCGACTTGCCCAACTCGCCGTCATTGACCACGTCGATGCCGCAGTCGAGCTGCTTTTGCACCACTTCAGCCACCGATTCGCGCGTACGCTGGGCGAGCCAGTTAGCATCGTATGGCTTGCCTTCATTGCGCGCCACCAACATTTCCATCAAATCCTTCGGCCGCGCCAAGCTGCCAACGTGGGAAACCAGAATTCGCTCCGTGCTATGTTTCATGTCAAAGTCTCCTCTTCGTTGAGAGTTGCAGTGACGGAGTACTGGAGTATTGGGTATTCGGATTTCCCATCACTTCAATTTGTATTGTCAGCTTCGCTGGAACAATCGTCGCCTATCGTTTCGCCGCTGATATTTTTTTCTCCATGAGATACTTAATCAAGAACGGCCACACTTGCGTCGCGTCGGCGAGCACCTCGGCATAGATGCCGTTCTTATCGGCTTTGCGCCACGACTCGTTTTCGGAATAGGTACAGCCGGACAGATGGCCGAAGTGCGGCCTGTCAGGACATATCCGCACACCGTAGCTGAAGCGGCGATTGGGAAACGTTGGACCCAACCGCTCGTTGACGATCTCGATCAGCGGCGCGACGTTTTGCACGTTGTTACGCGGCACGCCGCCGCCGATGGAGAAAATCCCGAAGCGCTTCGAACCGGTTACCAGCCGAATCAGTTCTTTGCTATCGCGCTCCAAGTCCATCAGGATCGGCCTTTTGCGGCGCCGCCGCCGCTTGATGTTGTGAATATAGATATCATTGCCCAACTCGGAATCGACGAATGCCGGCACAAAGACGGGAACGTTATGGAGAAATGCCGACTTTAGAATGCCGCGGTCGTTGGGATAGTTTTCCGCGAGATGCTTGCCGATGAGTTTATTCAGCGCAGTTGGGCTGAGCATCTCTTTGCCATCGAGCTTATCGATCACTTTGCCGATGACTTCCTCCACCGTATCGAGATTGGTTTCCGGTTCCAAAGTGTCGGTGACCCGGTTGAGTTTGCGCCGCGCCAGCTCAGTGTCGTCATACTTGGGATTGTATTTATAATGCTTGAGACCGATCGACGACACCAAGCCGTGCGCCATCAGCGCACCGGTGGAAGAGATCGCGTGAATCAAACCGAGCTCGATCATGTCGGAAATGATCAGATCCATCTTGCCGACCGTCATCGCACCGCTGACGGTGAGAAAGCGCACGCAGCTCTTGTCGTTCGTCATCGCTTCCAGCGCTTTCGCCGCGCGCGCAACCTGCGCCGCCAGCCCCCCGTTGGCGCCAAGATTGGACATAAAGGAAGCGATCGAGCTGCGCCTGCTGTTCAACCACTCGTCAAGCGCGGCGTAAAGCACCGGCATGACATAGCGCGGATCGGCGAACACCGCGTCCGGAAAGAAGCCGTCGCGCACCTGCCCAGGACGCGCCATGTCAAACGGGTTGATAAACAGGGCGCGCTTGGGTTTGCGATAAATCGCCTGGGCATCACGCTCGGAAAAGGCGCCAACGACGATGACGTTATCGCCGCGGGCTTTTTGCCTGGCATAGGCCGCAGGTTGAACGACGCGCTTGCACCAGCCGTTGGTGATGAATTTATTTAGCAAGCGGCCGAGCGGCGAGTTCTGCAACCCGTCGTAAATGATCAGCGGTTTGTTTTTGGCTGAAGCCATGTCGCGCATCGTCGCGGCAACTTCGCCGAGCATGCGCGCGCCAAAGGCGCAGTAGCGCATGGCGTCGACGATATCGCCGACGCTCGTGCATTTCTGTAGATCGAGCGATTTGAGTTCTTCGAATTGTAGCGTTTTGGCGGAATGCTTCATTGCAGTTTTGCGATCCTCGATCGGAATCGGATATACCTCCCGCAAAGGCGCAAAGACGCTAAGGTAAGAAGAATTAATTTCCGAACTTTGCGTCTTTGCGCCTTTGCGGGAGATACTCCGAATCTTAATTTTTGCGTTCGTTGCGGCTAAACATCCGCCGATCGCAGCGCCGGCACAACCAACTTGGCGCAGCGCTCCATTGACTTGAGCACTTTGTCTTGGCCGAGGCCGCCGAAGTGAAAGGTCAGACCGATGTGCGTGGTGCCAACAACGTCGATGATGCGTTTCAAGATGCGCGCGCAGGTCTCCGGCCCGCCGAACACGCCGCGGCTGTCGCGCACCATGGCGTCATAGGCGAGATGCGGAAAAATGCGCTCGTGAGCCGGTGTGCCGGGCGCTGCGCCAACCGCTTCCAACGCGAAACCGCGCCAACGGTGCCAGTGCTCGATGACTTCCGCCTTGGCTTGCTCGTCGCTGTCGGCGACGTAAACCGGATACATGGTGAACACATCTTTGTCATCGACCGAATGACCGCCCGCGCGCAGCGCCGTTTTGTACGATTCGACGCGCGGTCCTTGCTCTTCGTTTGTGGCAATCCACGGCAGCGTCATCAGATGATGGCCGCGCGTGCCGACCATATTGAAACTCTCCGGATCGCGGTTGGCGGTGATGTAGATCGGTGGATGGGGCCTCTGGAACGGCTGCGGATACACTCGAAGCTTAGGAAATTTGTAATGTTCGCCCTTCCACTCGAATTCCTCGCCGCTCCACGCGCGCATGATGATGTCGAGAGCTTCAGGCAATCTTTTCTGCGCATCGTTCCAGTCATAGCCGAACACCGCGTATTCGGTCGGATGCATGCCGCGGCCCGCGCCGAAATTGAGCCGTCCACCTGATAGCTGATCGACCATGGCGAACTCTTCGGCGATGCGCAGCGGATTGTGCATGGGGATGATCGACACCGCCGCACCCAAGCGCATTTTCTTCGTGCGCTGCGACGCCGCCGACAGGATCACCGACGGGCTCGGCATCTGGCCACCGAAGTGGCGAAAGTGATGCTCGGTTACCCAGAGCGATTCGAACCCCAGCGACTCCGCCGCATCGATCTGTTCGAGCCACTTCGAATAAACGTCCCGGCTCCCGCCATCCAACTCTGGAACATAAGTATTAAGAATGTAGTAGCCAAACTTCACCTTCGCACGATCTCCTTCGCCAAAGACGGCTTGCCGATCTTATCGGCCCCTTACAGATGAAACGAAAGTATTTGGAATTATCCCAGGGGTCAAGCAATCGGACCCTAATTGACGTTCTCATTGGAGGGTGAATACGCCGCTAGTTTCACAGACGGCTTGCATCCGATGCTCGAAAGGATTTGCAATCGCACGGCGAAATAGGCTTATGATGGTTAAACTCGCCAAGGAGACAGAGGAATGAAACGAACGAGAACTCTGCTCGGCCCTATCTTAGCTTTCTGTTTGCTCTCGCCGGCGGCGCAGGCGCCAGCCCAGGAGCTCAGCAAGCTTCCCTATGTGCCGACGCCGCAGATCGTCGTCGATGAGATGCTGAAGTTGGCCAACGTTACAGCCAAAGATTTCGTCGTCGATCTTGGCTCGGGGGACGGCCGCATGATCATCAGCGCCGCGAAGACTTTCAAAGCCAGCGGCCTAGGCGTCGATATCGATCCGAAGCTGGTCGAGCTGTCGAATAAAGAAGCCAAGGCGCAGGGAGTAGGCGACCGCGTCAAGTTTATCGAACAGGACATGTTCAAGGCGGATCTCTCGAAAGCCACGGTCGTGACCCTCTATGTCCTACCCGATTTCATGGAGAAGCTCCGTCCGAAACTCATAGCGGAAATGAAACCCGGCACGCGCATCGTCGCTCATGACTATTACATGAGCGAGTGGTATCCCGACCGGCACATCGAGCTTACCGTGCCGGAAAAAGTCAAGGCCAACGGCACCGACAAAGCGTATCTTTATCTTTGGGTCGTGCCGAGCGTGGTCAGCGGACGGTGGTGCATGAACTTCGATCTCGGCACGGGAAAGCCACAATGGGTCGTCCTGTCGTTCAATCAACGTTATCAAATGCTCGCTGCCGCCGCCGAGACTGTACTCGCACCGCTCAATATCGAGAGTCCGACACTCAAAGGCGATGAGATCGATTTCTTCCTGACCATCGGCACCAACAACTACCGCTTTTCCGGCAAGGTTCAAGGCGACAAATTAGAAGGCGCCGCGGTATCGGGGACCAGCCCAAAACCGGTTCCATGGCGCGCCAACAAGGTACTAGCTGACAATAAGTGCATTCCACGTTAGCTGCTTTGAGACATGATTTCGCTTATTTGACATCTTGGCCGAGGTTTCGTAGGGAATAGGAAGGTAACACCACCTAATGATCGACACCCGCAGTTTAGCCGTAACCTTTGAACGAAAACTAGCAAGAGAGCGAGGAATTAATCTATGAGCACAGCCGCCTCCACCTATACACCCGAACAGGTCCTTGCCGGCGAAAAAATCATCTCGGCAGACTCTCACATTCAAGAACCGGAAGATTTGTGGATCAATAATCTGACGGCTTCGCTGAAGGATAGATATCCAAAATTTCCCAAACGCAACTCGCCTGGCGAAAAGCCCGGCGGCTGGGACCCCAAGGCGCGCATCGGCGAAATGGAAACCGACGGCGTGTCGGCTGAAGTGCTTTACCCAACCCTCGGCCTGCGCCTATTCGCCATGGAAGACGCCGAGTGCCAGGAGGCCTGTTTTCAGATCGCCAACGATTGGATGATCGATTACTGCAAGGTGACGCCGGGACGGCTGATCGGCATCCCGATGATCTCGCTCTACAATCTCAAGAACGCGGTCAAAGAGCTCGAGCGCTGTAAAAAAGCCGGCATGGTCGGCTGCTTGATCTGGCAAGTACCGCCGGAGCATCTGCCCTTTACCAGTGACTATTATGATCCCTTTTGGGAAGCCGCCGCTGAGTTGAACATGCCGGTCAACCTGCACATCCTCACCGGTTTCAATTACAGCCGCTTCGAGCGCAAAGGGCTCGACACCTACAAGACTGCGGTCAACGACAAGGTCAACGACGCGGCGAACACACTTTTCGATCTCGTCTTCACCGGCGTACTGTCGCGTTTTCCGAAACTAAAATTAGTCTACGTCGAAAACGAATGTGCCTGGCTGCCGTTCTACATGCATGAGTGGGACAAATACTACACCCGCTTCAAAACCAAGGTGCCTCTCCCGTTCATGAAGAAACTGCCCGGCGAATATTGCGCCGAACAGGTCTATGCGACCTTCTTTAGCGATCCGACCGGGGGTGTCTTAATGAGCCGTTATGGCCAGGACACCTTTATGTGGTCCAATGATTATCCGCACGCCGCCTCGCCGTGGCCGCACTCGCGCAAGGTGATTGCCGAAGAGCTCGGCCACTTGCCGAAAGACGTGCTTCGTAAAGTCGTGCGCGAGAACGTCATCAAGCTCTATGATTTGAAGATCGACGGCATCAATAACTGACCTTTGCTTTGCGTAGGGGCGGGTTTCAAACCGCCCCTATGACTCCCATTCCTTTTCGCGATCTTTGCATTGCGAGCTGTGAAAACTTGCGCGGCGCGCGCAATCTTTCCGCCAGTCGAAGATTCTCGGATTCGGATATTCCTCTCGCCAAGGCGCAATGAGCGCCAAGTTCGGAGTCTTGTTTTTCTTACCTTTGCGGCCTTGGCGTCTTTACGGGAGATATTCCGATTTCTTTTTTGCGATCTTTGCGCCCTTTGCGGTTAACTTTCCGATTCCGAAATCTTTTCGCTTGCGGCTTTGCCGCGTTAGAGATTTTGTGGTTAGTATCTCCGAAGCAGAGGAGGGAGGCCCATGCCGATCATCGACGCCGACACCCATATCGATGAAACCGAAGCCACTTGGGAATATCTCCGCGACTTCGAGCAGGAGTTCAAACCGGTCACCCAATATCCCAGCCGAGTCGATCCTTCTAAGACACCGTCGCGCTACTGGCTGATCGATGGCCACCGCCAAATGCGCTTTGTGCGCGACGACGGCAACACCCGCACCACGGTCGAAACCCGTGAGTTGTTGGACGTTCAAGCGCGCCTGCGCGACATGGATGCGATGGGCACCGAAGTGCAGGTGCTCTATCCCACTCTGTTCTTGATGGAGGCTACCGAGCGGCCGGAAGTTTCCACGGCGCTCAGGCGCAGCTACAACCGTTGGCTCGCCGATCGCTGCGCCGAGTCGCACGGCCGCTTGCGTTGGGTCTGCCTGCCACCGCTGATGAACATGGAAGAGACGATCAAAGAACTGCAATTCGCCAAAGACCACGGCGCGTGTGGAATCTTGAAGAAAGGTGACTTGGAAGCCGGTAAATGGCCCGCCGATCACTATTTCACTCCGCTCTATGAAGAAGCCGATCGTTTGGACCTGCCGATTTGCGTGCACATCGGCTCGGGCACGCCCGACTTCGTGCCGGCGCGCGAATTCTCCCTCGGCTCGTTCATGCGTTCGCAGCTGCCCACCGTGCACGCCTTTCACACGATCATCCGCCATCAACTACCGGTGAAATATCCCAAACTTCGCTTCGGCATCATCGAAGCCGGCTGCTCGTGGATTCCATTCATCGCCTGGGAATTGAAACGGCGCATGGAAAAAGCCGCCGACGGCGCCGGCAGTTTCAGCCAGTTCGCCCGCTACACGCTGTCGTCGGAGCTGCTCAAGGCCAACCGCATGTACGTCACCTGCCAAGTCGACGAAGACTTACCATACATTCTCAAAGTCGCTGGCGAAGACAGCTTGATGGTCGGCTCCGACTACACCCACCGCGACTCGTCCATGGAATACGAATTCCCGCGCTTGCTCAAAGAGCGCGCCGACAACGGCGAGATTTCCCAAACCGCCGTGCAGAAAATTCTCTACGACAATGCCAAGAGATTTTATGGGCTGTGAGACATCCACAGGGATCCAGCCCATTACTGCGGTTTCTTTTTCCGGATAGCTGTCACTGTTTTCGCGTCGCCGCAAGCTTCTGATAATTCCACGTTCCGTCGCGCTGCGGCGCGCGCCCTTTGAGGACATCCTTGAAGTGTGGATGCTCGTGAAGCGGTGTACGATTCGACATCTCGTCAACTAAATTGTCAGGCAGACAATTGTAATCCTTGCCCTGCGCGCAGAACGCCAGGTAATTCATCCGCGCCTGTTCCTCCAAGTGCGCCATGCCCATAACGGCTTCTGACAGTTTCTTTCCCGTCGTCACCGCGCCGTGACCATAGAGCAGCATCGCGTTACTCTCGCCCAGTAGATTGGCGACCTCCATGCCCTCGGCATCGCTTTGAATAGTTTTCACATGGGGGTAAATTGGCAGGGCTTGGCGCACCAACTGCGCACCTTCCTGACACATCGGCTTTAACCCGCCCGTTAGAATGCTCATCAGAATCGTGTAGCGTGGATGTACATGCACGACCGCCTGAACGTCCGGACGCGTCTTGTAGATGCAGGCGTGAATTTTGACTTCCGAGCACTGCGTCAGTCCTGCGCGCCCACCGATCAAGAATCCCTCGGTGTCGCACATCACCATGTCATCGGGCTCCATCACCGCCAGCGCGTCGTACTCATACTCGCGCCCCTTGACGAAAAAATGACTCGGCTCCGCGGGAACCCGCATGCTCGCGTGCCCGAGAGCGGCAGTGAACCCGGTCGCTAATCCGAGGTTGGCGAGCACCCGGTTCGCCGCGGCAACCTCGCGTTTTATGTCTTCAAGATTCGAATTCATGTATAAATTTGCTCCTTCTCTTAATTATTTCACGCGGTTTATTTGCGTGGGGTTCTAATTGGAAATCTGAATATCGCGGCAAGAACTACGCTGTCGCCGACTGCAGTCAACGCAAAAACTCCTTCTCGAAATAATCCGACCACTCGTTGCTTTTGTCAAAGAGAATTTCCGGACCCAGATAGTTGGCCTTCTTGAAGCGCACACCGGGTTTCAAGTCGGCTTGCAACGCGGGCACTTCGGGATGCGCGGGCAAATAATTGGCCGCTTGAAAAACGCGTTGTCCTTTGCGCGAAAGCACGAAGTCGAGAAACAGCATCGACGCGTACGGATGGGGCGCGGTTTTGACTAAACCGATGGAATTGTTGGTCGCGGTCACGGGTTCAAGCGGGTGCCACTCGACCGGCGCGCCGGCGGATTTACTGATGAAAGCATGGTGATTGAAGATTTGAATCGACAGCGGATATTCGCCTGCAATGACGAGATCGAGTATCTGCCGCGCGCTGGCGGTGCTTTTGGCGATATTTTGCTGTTTCAACTTTTGCAGGTACGCTTTGCCCGCTTCCTGCCCCATGGAAATGAGCATGTTACCGATGAACTGTGGCGCGCCCGAGCCTCGGCTAGTCGACCACATCATTTGGCCTTTCCAGCGCGGATTGAGCAAGTCCTCGTAGCTCTTCGGCAGCTCGGTCGCTTTCACGTTGCGCGTGTTGTAGCCCAGGGTCATGAAATAAACGTTAGTGCTACCCCAGAAGCCGTTGGGATCTTTCAGTTCGCGCGGATACTCGGCGATGGGCGGTGAGTAAAAGCGCTGCATCAGCCCGGCGCGCTGCAAAATCGTCGCGGCCGCGCTGCCGCTGACGATATCGACTTCATAGCGTTTGGCTTGGTGCTCGGCCAAGACCCGTTGCGCGAGGCGGTCGGCGTTGGCGCGGAAGAATTCCACTTGCAGGAACGGATATTCCTTCTCGAAAGCGTCCTTCACCGGTCGCACCACCTGATCGACGATCAGCCCGGTGTAAAAAGACACCTTGCCCTCTTTCTTCGCGCCTTCGAGCAAAATCTTCTCGCGGTTAGGAGATTTCATCAGCGCAACCTCTTCGACCGTCGCCGCCGAAACGACCGTGCCCGATAATCCTACCGCTAAGAAAATTCCAAGTAAAAATGAGCGTACGAACTGAATTCGAGTCGGCATCATGCCGCCCTCCTAATTTTGGATTTTAGATTGTCGGACGCGTGTAGGGGCCGACCTGCGTGTCGGCCCTTCGAACGGGCGGACACATAGGTCCGCCCCTACCATTGCAGGTTGCTTTTTTCATCGAATCACCCGGTCCGCCCGCACCAACACGTTCGGCGGCACCGTCAGGCCGATCTGCTTCGCCGCTTTGAGATTAATCACGAACTCGAACTTCATCGGCTGCTCGACGGGTAGATCAGCGGGCGTCCTGCCCTTCAAAATCTTGTCCACAAACGTAGCCGCGCGCCGGTACAAGTCGGCAATGTTCGTGCCGTAAGACATTAGGCCACCGGTCTCCACATATTCTGTCTGGTTGTAAATCGCTAGGAGCCGGTTCTTTACCGCGAGTTCTGCAACCTGCGTTCGATGAGAATAGAGGACGGGGCTCGCCAACACGAGCAGCGCGTCTGCACGCCCCTTGCTCGCGGCCCGAAACGCAGTCTCAATATTCTTGGGATCTGGGACGTCCAGGTATTGAAGCTTCACTCCGAGCGCCCCTGCGGCGAGTTCTGTCTCTCTTAGGTTTTGTGCGTTGCCCGGGAAGGTTGAAGTCCCGACGACGGCCACGCGAGAGAGTTTAGGAATAGTCTCCTTCAGTAGCTCTAGTCGTTTTCCGCTTAGCTCCCGGCCAAGGTTTGATAATCCAGTAATGTTCCCGCCTGGTCGTGCAAGGCTGGCAACGTGCCCACTCCCAATAGGATCGGGATCCTGCGCCATGACGATGGGAATCGTAGAAGTTGCTTCCTTGGCGGCACGAGTTACTGACGCACCACTCGTGACGATGACGTCAACCTTTAGACGCACCAGTTCGGCTGCAAGGTCACTCTCGCGAGCTCGTTTTCCCTCTGCATATCGGTAATCAATGACAATATTTTTGCCCTCGACGTATCCAAGCTCGCGCAGACCCTGGCGGAATGCTTCGAGGCGGGCCGAAATAGCGGGTAGGGATGTCGCAGCTAGAAATCCTATCCGCGGGATTTTCGTTGCCCGCTGCGCCTCGACGGACAAGCTAAGCGCAAAAAGCATGGTGCATAGAACGACGCAAAAGATTTTTTTAGTCATAGTTTCCGTCTCTCGATTGCTAACGCTGCACGCTAGCCCTCATGGCCGCTTTCTGTCAAGTTTAGTCACAGTGAAGCAAGTTTTGCGCGGTGCAAACTTCTGTTGTCTCGTGGCGAATTCATGCTATGTTCCGGCGAAAGAGATGATCGAGTTTTAATAGCAAGGAGGCACCATGCCCGGCGCACTTGACGACATTCGCGTAATCGATTTCACCCACGCTTTGAACGGCCCTTTCTGCACCATGATGCTCGGCCACTTGGGCGCGGAGATTATCAAAATCGAGCCGCCCGCCGGCGACGGCTTTCGCCGCTCGTGGATGCCGCCAAACGCCAAGGTCGACGCCTACGAATTCTTGTGGGTCAGCGTGAACAAGAAGAGCGTGGTGCTCAATTTGAAAGATCCGCGCGGCGCGGATTTAGCGCGCCAGCTGATCGCCAAAGCGGACGTGGTGGTGGAAAATTATCATACGGGAACGATGGAAAAATTCGGCCTCGGCTATGAAGACTTAAAAAAAATCAATCCACGCATCATCTATTCCTGTTCACGCGGCTTCGGCGAATCCGGGCCGTACAAAGACTACGGCAGCACGGCGCACACCAATAATAGCATGACCGGTTGGACCCACACCGGCTGGGGCTACAACAAAGCGCCGGGCACCAAAGCGATCGGCATCGGCGACGAAGCCGCCGGCGTCAGCATGGTGTGCGGCATCCTCGCCGCGCTACACGCCCGCGAGCGCACCGGCGAGGGGCAAAGAATTGTCGTGTCGATGCAGGAAGCGCTGCTCGGTTTCATGATCAGCGAGTTTCACGAACACTTTATCGGCATCGAGATCGGCAACAAGCCCGTCCCAGCGGCCGACGGCTTTTTCACACTGCGCGTGCCGGACTTGAGCGACAGCGGCTGGGCCAAGCTGACCAGACTCATGGGCCGTGAGGATTTGCTTCAAGACTCACGATTCGCGACGGTGGTTGGACGAAAACAGAATCGCAGCGAAATGTACGAGCTGGTCAAAACCTGGATGCTCGGCAAAACCCGCCAGGAACTGTGGAAAGGTCTGCGCGCCATCGATTACTTCGGCGCACCGGTACTGTCGATGGGCGAAGTGATCGAAGACGAGCATATCAAAGAGCGCAAAGCGTTTATCGACCGCGATCACCCGACGGCGGGACCGACGAAACTGCTGGCGCCATGGATTCACATGTCGAAAACACCAGCGAGCATCCGCACCGACTCCCCAGCGCTTGGCCAGCACACGGACGAGGTGCTCGGCGGCATTCTCGGCTTGAGCACCACAGAGCTTAGTGATTTGCGCAACCAAGGCATCGTAAAGTAAATTTACCACAAACGGCCGAGCGCGGCACAGTCGCAACCGAAACTCGGAATATCTCCCGCAGAGACGCCAAGGTTACAAAGGTCGGAAAAAATGAACAGGATGGTTTGTAAAATTATCAAACTTTCGAGTCCGAGCTTGGCGTACTTTGCGCCTTGACGGGCGCCAATCCTCGTGTTCCTGCATTCCAGATCGCCGGAAAATTTGCGCAGATAGGGAAAACAATGAAAGTCATCGATTGCGACGCTCATGTCGAAGAGTGCGTCGAGACTTGGCAGTATCTCGACCCAAAATTTTATTTGCTCAGGCCTATCCCGGTGACTTTTCCCGAAGACACCTGCTTCGGCTGGCACAACGCAGCCTGGGTGATCGACTACAAGCTGCGCTTTTTTGCCGCCAATCCGACCACCATGAAGCGAGCGGCGGAAAAAGACGTGCCGATCCCGGTGCAAGAAATGCGCGATGTGAAAACTCGTCTGCGTTACATGGATGAGTTGGGTATCGACACCCAGGTCATCTTTCCGTCGATCTGGCTCGGATGCTTAGCTGAAAACGTCGAACTCGAAGCCGCGCTGGCGCGGAGCTACAATCAATTCATGGCGACCCAGTGCGCCGAGTCCGCTGGGCGAATTTGCTACGTCGCCATCGTGCCGTGGCGCCGCCCGGAGATGGCCGTGCAGGAAATTCGCCGGATAAGGTCCCTCGGCGGCGTCGCCGGGATCTATGCGCGCGGCATCGAGTGGGACCGGCCGCTGACACATCCCGAGCACTGGCCGATCTATGAGGAAGCGGCGAATCAAGATCTGCCGATCACAATACACGTCGGCAACGGTTCCAGCCCGATGATTCGCGAAATGTTCCAAGGCGTGCCGCGGCCAACCTATGATGACGGCCGGCCCCATGTTCATCCGCTTGGCAAAGGCATCGTCAGCGGACCCTATGTGCTTTACGCTTTTCAGCAAATCTTGGGGTCGACACTGCTTGATGATTTTCCCAAACTGCGCGTGGCGTTCTTGGAAGCCGGCTCCGAATGGACGGTCCGGTTGGTCAAAAACCTTCGCGCCAGCAAAGGTGGGGAAATCGACCAGTGGCTCGCCGAGCGAGTTTTCGTTTCCTGCGCCATGGACGACGATCTGCCCTACATCATTGGCAAGAACGGTGACGACTTCTTAATCACCGCCACGGATTTTCCCCATGGCGATGCTTTTCGACAAGATCAGTTGGCGAACGGATTAAAAGCGCGCGGCGATTTGAGCGAGCGGACCATGAAAAAAATTCTTTCGGATAATCCGCAGCGGCTGTATCGTTTTAGTTCTTCAGGCTTCCGTGCGCCTCACCGCCGAGGCGCGGAGTAGGGAGTTTTTGATTAAGAAATTCTCCGAACTCGGCAAACTCTGTGCCTCCGTGTTGAATACTCCTTCAAAGGAAACCCGGAATAGCCATCATTTCCAACAGTAACGTCGCACGGGCGTTTTTTTAGCACCATCGTGCGTTCGTCGTAGAAGCGACCGGCCGGTTGCCCTGCCACAATCGAGCCACCGAGCTATTTAGCATTTCACAACCAGCGATTCGCCGTCTGGGACTTCAATTTGGCTTGGGCTGGGCTGGGAGACGGAAGATTTCTGCTTCGCGGAACAGGAGTAGCAATTCGCCATCGATCATGCCGCGCTTCGCTTCGTCGTGAAGAATATCGAGCGCGCGTTCCCAAGGCACGGCGCGCTTATAGGGCCGGTCGGTTGCCGACAGAGCATCAAAAATATCCGAGATCGTCATCATCTTCGACTGAAACGGAATCTCAGGCGCCGCCAAGCTCTTCGGGTAACCGGTGCCATTGAGTTTCTCGTGATGCGCTGAAGCGATCACGGGAATGTTCTTGATGTCCTTGGTCCAGGGGATTTGCTGCAGAAAGCTCTGCGTGTAATTGACATGGGACTGTATCTGCAAGCGTTCTTCGTCGTCGAGGCTGCCTCGGTCGATGGACAGTAACTTCACTTCGTTAAGCGCCAACAGCGGTTGGCGCCGTCCGGTCGCATCGATAAATTGGCGCGCCGCCAATTCGCCCAGGCGATCGAAGTTGCCTTCGCGCAACACCGTCGGTTCATTGCAGCGCACGATGAAATCAAAAAACTCATCGATCTCACGCAGCTCGGTTTCCAGCTCGCGCTGAAACTCGGCTTGGCGCAGCAAAAACTCCTCTCGCCCTTTTTCCAACAGATAGGCGAGCTTGCGTTCGCCCTGTTCCTGCTCCAGAGTTTTGCGAGCAAAAGCAAAGCGTTGGCGGATTAACTCGAGCTGTCCGGGATAGAGCTTCTTGGCTTTGACCAGTACTTCTTCGCGCACGCCGACCTTGCCAAAATCATGCAACAGCGACGCGTAGCGGATCTCCTTCATCTCGGTCCGGCTAAAATGAATATGACGGAATGCCGGCGATTCGGCGCGATCCACCGCCGCCGCCAAACCCAGCGTTAGGTCCGCGACTCGGAACGAATGGCCCGAAGTGGTCGGATCGCGCGCTTCGATGGCACCGACCGAAGCGCGCACAAATCCTTCGAACAAACTCTCGATGCTTTCATAGAGCCGGGTGTTTTCGAGCGTCACTGCGGCTTGGCTCGCCATGGAGCGCAGCATCGGTCGGCACTGATCGGGAAAGGGCACCACCACGTCGGCGGCCGTCAGGCGATCGACGCGCAGGCTCATGTCGCGCTTGCAATTGATCAACTGCACCACGCCGGTAATTTCGCCCTGGGGTGCTTTCATCGGCACCACCAAAATAGATTTGCAGCGGTAGCCGCTTTCTTCGTCAAGATCGCGGTTAAAGCGAAACGGCAATGACGGAGGAATTTCGTAGACATCGTCCAAGGCGACCTCTTCGCCGGTGAGCGCGACGTAGCCGGCGAGGCTGGTTCGATCGATCGGCAGGACGAATTCGCTGAAGGGAAACTGCATGCTGTCGTTCTGCGTGATGCTAAAGCGCAGACGCCGTATCCCGCGCTCGTCTTCTTCGATCAGATAAAGCGAGCCCGCGTCGCTATGGGTGATCTCGCGGCACTTCTGCAAGATCAACTGCAACAGCGCGCCGCGGTCGCGTTGGCTTGAGAGCGCCACGCCAATCTCGTTCAATTGATCGATTTCCCAGCGGGCGCGTTGGAGCGCCCGTTCCAGCCCCGCCTGTCGGTCAGGCAGCGCAAGATTTTCAAACGCGCTGTTGATCAAGCCGCTCAACATCGCCAAGTCCACGGGCTCGGTTAAAAACGCAAAGATCGGCATGCCGCTGACAGCCTCGGGCAGTTTTCGCTCGGCACCGAGGAGAAAAATGACCCGCAGCCGATTCGCGTCGATGGCCTCGCGCAGACGCGCCGAAAAAATCGACTCGCGTTCGGCGATGAGAACTGCTCTGGAGCCAAGCTGAGTTAAATCTTCGGGCGGCGGCGCGATCTTCCAGTGGGGATGAAGCGTGGCGAGTCCGGCCATATATTCGTCGTTCTGACAGTAGATCTGTCGTCGTTCCAGCTCGCCCGATGAACCAGCTACACTGGTGAAATCACTTTCACGTAAGTCGACGGAGCCATTTTTTGTTGGAGCCTTTATCATAGTGTGATCGAGAGCCGCCCGAAATCTAGCTGAAAACCCGGCCAAGCGTCAACTGAACGCGACGAATCATGACACACAGCATGATTAGCGTGACGTCGATGTCATTTTTTGTCCTTTGTTTTACCACGAATTCTGCGACAACGGTATGCCCCCAGTAGCCCAACCAGCGGCATGTTTTCTGCACATTTCTCAGGGTTGACCTGGGTGATGACTTTACTAAATCAAACGACAACGGGAGCACGGGTTATGTTCAAAGCAAAACGAACCATCCTGTCCCGTCTACTAATCGCGATCTTTCTTTTGGCTTCCGGCGGCGCAGGCGCACAGAACGCGCCGGTGACCATCAACATCGACGTCAATTCGAACCGCCGGCCGATCAACCCGAACATCTACGGCGTCGCCCACGCGACCACGGCGCAGTTGAATGATCTAAACAGCCCTCTCAACCGCAATGGCGGCAACAACACGACGCGCTACAATTGGCAGTTGAACGCCGATAACCGCGCCAACAAATGGTACTATGAAAGCATCGCCGAGCCGAGCGCCGTCGCCGGCGAGCGTGGGGATGCTTTCATTGCCAATGCAAAAGCCGTCAACGTGCAGGCGATGCTCACGGTGCCAATGATCGATTGGGTTGCCAAGCTTGGTGCCAATCGAAGTAAACTCGCGTGTTTTTCCATCGCCAAATACGGCGCCCAAACCGGCAACGATTGGCAGTGGTTTCCCGACGCCGGCAACGGCGTGCGCACCAACGGCGGTTACGTGACCGGCAACGATCCCAACGACGCCAACCTGCCGTCGAATTCCACCTTCCAACAAGCCTGGGCCCAGCACCTGGTCAGCCGCTGGGGCAGCAACGCCAACGGCGGCCTACGCTATTACATTCTCGACAACGAGCCGAGCATTTGGCACGCGACCCATCGCGACATCCGTCCCACTGGCGCGACCATGGATGAAATCAAAAACAAAATGATCGACTTCGCCGGCAAAATAAAAACCGTCGATGCGTCGGCGTTGGTCGTCGGACCGGAAGCATGGGGCTGGAGCGGTTACACATTGAGCGGTTACAATCAGCAATACGGCAGCCTGCACGGCTGGAGCAATTTGCCGGACCGTAACAACCACGGAGGCTGGGATTATCTGCCATGGCTGCTCGATCAAATGCGCCAAAATCAAATCGCCACCGGTCAACGCCTACTCGACATTTTTACCGTGCACTATTACCCCCAGGGCGGCGAATTTAGTAACGACACATCCAATGCCATGCAACTTAGGCGCAATCGCTCGACCCGCTCCTTGTGGGATCCCAACTATGTCGATGAAAGCTGGATCAACGAACGCGTCCAATTGGTGCCGCGCCTAAAGAGCTGGATCACCGCCTACTATCCGGGCACGTTCACCGGCGTCACTGAATACCATTGGGGCGCGGAAAGCCACATCAACGGCGCAGGCGGATATCTACGGCATATTTGGCCGCGAAGGTTTAGATATGGCGGCGCGCTGGACCACGCCGGATGCGAGCACGCCGACTTACAAGGCGATGAAGCTGTATCGCAACTACGACGGTAACAAATCGACCTTCGGCGACGTTAGCGTCGCCGCTGCGGGGGCGAATCCGGATAACGTCTCGGTTTTCGCCGCCGAGCGCTCGGCTGACGGCGCGTTGACGATCATCGCGATCAGCAAATATCTCTCAGGCAACACCGCCGCAACGTTTAACGTGGTGAATTTCCCGCACAACGGCACGGCCCAAGTCTGGCAGCTCACCGCCGCCAACACGATTAATCATTTGAGCGATGTGAATTTTATCGGCGGCAGTTTCAACGCCACTCTGCCGGCGCAGAGCATTAGCTTATTCGTTTTACCCGCGGCGCTCGGCAACCAGTCTCCCGTGGCGGCCATGTCGGCGCTGCCGGCTTCGGGGCTAGCGCCGCTCAACGTCGCTTTCGATGCCAGCCGATCTTCCGACGCCGACGGTAGTATCGTTTCTTACGCCTGGAATTTCGGCGACGGCACGACGGCTACAGGAGTCACGATCCATCACAGTTACGCGACGCCGGGGAATTTCACTGCGCGCCTCACGGTCACGGACAATTTAGGCGCCAGCAACTCGACCACGACGACGATTTTGGTGAATGCCGATTTACCGAGCGCGCCAAGCAATCTGACGGCTACCGCGCTATCGCGCAGCCAAATCAATTTGACTTGGACCGAAGCCGCCAGCAATGAAAGCGGCTTTAAGATCGAGCGCTGCACCGGCGCGACCTGTAGCAATTTCGTTCAGATCGCCACCGTCGGCGCCAACGTAAAGAATTTTTCGAACACCGGACTCAAGCGCAATACCAGCTATCGATATCGTGTGCGCGCTTACAACGGCTCCGGCGATTCGGCCTATTCCAACATCGCGAGCGCCAAGACGACACGCTGATCCGCGGCCAAAATAGCCTCTCGTAAACCTGCCGATTCAGGGACGGCGTCGAGCCGGCACAAAGCCGTCGACAACGGCGCAATTTTCGTCGTCTCCGCGTAATTCAGAGAGAAATTCCGGCGCACTAGCGGACTCGCCGTAACCGGTGACCGCCGCGCCGCGCGGCATGGCTCCTGCTTTAGTCCATTTCTAATAGACCGGTAGTCTGCGCGTCATCTGCTCATAGTAATTTTAGCGAGCGCAAAGTAATTAACGGCGCATCACCGAACAATCGGCAAGAGGAAGAAATCATGGAGCAAATTAGCACACTGTGGCGACGGCTCTCGATGGTCGCAAGCGCTGCCGGCTTTTTTCTAATCACAAGTTTAGCCCTGGCCCAATCTCACCCTCAGCTGTTTCGCCAGCAGCCGGCTCCCACCGCACCGGGGCGCAACGCAACTGTCGCTCATGTCGGGGAGGTCGATGACAATTTGCTGAGCACCGGCCCGCAGCTCTTGGCCATCGCGGTTCCGGGCAAAGCGGATTTGCTGGTCGAACGGGAACAGCATCAGCGGCGTGGCCCGCGTAGCATGGTGTGGCGCGGCCGGGCGCAAAACGACCCCAGCAGCAAGGTCACGCTAACCATGCGTGACGGTATTTTGCTTGGCCATATTCAGAGCGGCAATGAGGTATTTTCCATTCGTCCCGGCGCCAACGGATGGACCGTAATAGAAAAATTGGACTCCCATAGCTTTCCGCCAGAGTGGGGTCATGATCATGCCACCCATGGTCATGAAAAGGTGCCACCGCGGGGCGCAGCCGAAAGCGGCACAAGCCGTAGCACCACGATGTCGCCAACGACAGCCGCCGCCACGGCGTCGGTAAACATCGCCCTCATGTCCATTTACACGCCACAGGCGCGCGCCGCGGCCGGCGGCACGGCGCAGATCCAAGCGCAAATTCAGGCGGCCGTCGATCAAGCCAACACCGCTTTCATCAACAGCAACATGACCGCGCGCTATTTCCTTGCCCACAGCGCGGAAGTCGCCTACAACGATTCCGGTGATATCACCATTGACCTTAATTGGGTCACGGGGAATTCCACTGTGGCGGGGCTGCGCAATAGTTACGGCGCCGACATGGTATCGCTCATCGTTGACAACGGCGGTGGCTATTGCGGCATTGGCTGGGTGCAGCGAAATCCCAGCTCCAGTTTCGCCAACTATGCTTTTCAAGTCACGGCACGCGGTTGCCTGACGAATCAAACCCTCGCTCACGAGCATGGCCACAACCTGGGCATGGAGCATGATCCGGCAAACTCAAGCACTACCCCGGCAGGCGCCTCCTACGATTGGTCCTTCGGTCACAATGTCGCCGGCTCATTTCGCACGATCATGTCGTATAACTGTCCGTCGCCCTGTCCACGTGTGCTGCACTATTCTAACCCGGACATTCTCTACAACGGCCAGCCAACTGGCATCGTCAATCAGCGCGACAATGCGCAGACCGGCGATTTGACCGCGCCAATTGTCGCCGCGTTTAGAGCCGGCGGCGTCACCAATAATCCGCCGGCTTTCACCAGCGACCCGATCGCTAAACCCAACGCGAGCCAAGGCCAAGCGTATTCAGGAACTCTTTCGGGGAGCGCCAGCGATCCCGACGCCGACGCACTGACGTTTGCGAAAAGCGCCGGACCTGCTTGGCTCTCGGTCGCGGCTAACGGCACATTGAGCGGCACTCCAGGGACGAGCGACGTTGGCCTGAACAGTTTCACCGTCAGCGTTTCGGACGGCCGAGGCGGATCGGATACAGCGACCCTGCAGATCACCGTGGTCGCCCCCCTAGCCGCACCGAGTAATTTATCCGTGTCCGCCCTCTAGCGGCAGACCTATTCGCACTTTACTCGCACGGCGCCAGCGCCCTCGCAAATAAATCTCGCTGACAAATCGCGAGCTCATCCCAACAGGCTCGGCGAATCCGCCGGGCCTGTTTTAAATAAACGGAGCATTTCGCGTACGGGGTATTAACCCCGTACGCGACCAAAGGGGATGCTCGCCCCCTTTGGATTCCCCATTTAATGGGTGCCCGCAGCAAACTGCGGGGCATTATTGGATTCTACCCATTGATCTGAATCTCGGGTGCTGCTCAACCAGCCGTGGACATTTTCGCTCCCTTAGCATAAAGATTTGGCACCAACGCTGAGGAGAAAATTAGCTCCATGGACATCGACCAGCTCAATCAAGACATCGTCACCGCCAGCCACATACTGCACCAGCAAGGCATCGCCGCTGCCTTCGGCCATGTGAGCGCGCGCATCCCTGGGACCGACACGTTCATCTTTCCACCGCGCATGAGCCCGGCGCTGGTGCGAATGGACAATCTGTTGACGATCGATGTCGAAGGCAGACAGCTTTCCGGCGATGGTCGGCCGAATACCGAATTTTGGATTCACGCAAGAATCTACAAAGCCCGGCCCGATGTTCAATCGGTTTGCCATGTTCACCCGCCCAGCTGCGTCGTGCTCGGTTCGCTCGGCGAAACCATCCGGCCGCTGCATGCCTCCGGCGCAGTTTTTAAGAACGACGTGCAAGTCTTCGATCCGATCACCTTGATTCGCAGCCGCGAACTCGGTGATCAGGTGGCAAAAACATTAGGCCAGCATGGCGCCATGCTACTGCGCGGCCACGGCGTCAATGTCGCCGACAAAGAAGTCCGGCGCGTCTGCATCATGACCCTCTGGATGGAAGAGGCGGCGAACTATCAGTTGCGCGCCATGTCGGCCGGCAAACCGCGTTACTTCACGCCGGAGGAGTTGGAAGTCATCTACCCGCAAGTGTCAGGCGAAGAAGTATCGAATCGGGCTTGGGAATATTTCAGCAGCCGGGTCGAATCGTCGGCGCGGGCGACTTGACAGGCCTTCAGCACTAACGCGATAGTGTGTCACCGGAATGACTAAATAGAGGAGGGATCTATGGCATTGAAACATAGCGAGCTACGCCAAGCCGTGATCGATGGCGCGAATTCATTGATTCGCGCCGGCGCGATCTCCATGAGCCATCATGGCAACTTCAGCGTGCGCGTGCCCGGCACGGAGACCATTCTACTCACCGCGACCAGCTCGTTCGACAATTTGAAACCCGAGAACCTCGCCTTGCTCGACCTCGAAGGAAAATTAATCGAAGGCGAGATAAATCCGACTAACGCGGAAATCGTCCACATGCACGCCATCGTTTACAAAGAGCGGCCGGAAACCGGCGCGGTCGTGCACACGCACTCGACCTACGCGACCAGTTTCGCGCTGGCGAGCCGCGCCCTTGGCTGTTCCTACGAAGCGCTGGTGCGTAACGACATGGCGGCAGGGGTGCCGCTCGCCAAATACGGTCCGCGCGGTTCGGCGGAATCGGTGTCAAATATCGCCGACGCACTGAGCGCGACGAAGAACACCAAAGCGGTGCTGCTGGAAAACCACGGCGTGATCGCCTTCGGCGCCAATCCGGCCGCGGCCGCGCGCGCGAATTTAATCGTCGAAGAAGCGGCGCAGATGGCGATCTTCGCCGAAGTGCTCGGCGGCGCCAAAAATATTCCGATTGAATTGTTGCAAGCCACCGTTGGCCGCAGGGACGAATTCGCCCGCGCCGGTGTGCAGAAAGCATGAACGACATGCGCAAATCCAGAAAGGAACAAAGAACGTGGAAATGACGGCAAGCGAAAAACGCAAAGCACTTAAAGCACTGATGCAGCAGCCGACCTGCCATCTCGCGCCGAGCTGTAATGATGGAATTCAAGCACGGCTCGTCGAGTGGCTCGGCTTCCCGCTCGTGCATATCTCCGGCAGCGGCCAACACCGCTCCCAAGGTTTCGCCGATGCGGGGTTGCTCACGCTGACGGAAATGATCAACAAGGCGCGCGAAATCACCGACTCGGTGAACATTCCCATCGTCAGCGACGCCGAAACCGGCTATGGCAACGCGGTCAACGTCTATCGCGCCGTCAGAGAATTCGACCGCGCCGGCGTAGCCGCGATACACATCGAAGACCAGATGACGCCCAAGCGTGCCGGCCATGAAGGTTTCGACGTCGGCCTGATCTCAAAACAGGAATTCGTCGCCAAGATCAAGGCCGCCGTCGACGCGCGCCGGGACGAGAATCTGGTTATCATCGCCCGCTCGGAAGCCAAAGACTCCCTGCAAGAACGTCTCGAAAGAACCCAGGCGTGCATCGAAGCCGGCGCCGACGCTTCTTGGGTGAGCGCGCGTACGGAAGAGGAAATCCTCGCCTACGCGAAACTGGGCAAGCCGCTGGTCGGCGTGCCGCCGCGCGGTGTAATGACCGTGCAGCGCTACGGCGAGCTTGGCGGCCGGGTCGGCTGCATCCCGACGGTGCTTCAAGTCGCCATGCTGCACGGCATGCGCCAGTGTTTGGAAGAATTGAAAAAGAGCGGCACCGAAGCCGCCTATTTCAAAAACACGCCGGGCATCGAAGACACGCGCAAGTGGTACGCCAATCTTGGCAACGCCGAGCTCAAAGAACTAGAAAAAAAATACGGCTATTAAACCGCGAGCTAAACCCAATCCTTCGCGTTGATGAGGCATTCGAACCTAATAGGAGAGCATATGGCGATAGCAAGAAATCTTGCGCGAATGTTTTTGGCCGTAGCGCTTTTACTAAGCGTTGCGCAGTCGGCGCTGGCGCAGTTGACAAAGATTAACGTCGGCTACAGCGCCATCAGCGGCGACGCGTTACCGGCATGGTTGGCGAAAGACGCCGGCATCTTCGAAAAAAACGGCCTCGACGTCCAGCCGGTTTTTTTCACCGGCGGCACGACAGCGATCATGGCGCTGGTTTCCGCTGACACTCCAATCGCGCAGTTGGCCGGTCCAGCCGTGGTGAACTCGGTGATGGCAGGTTCCGATGCGACAATCATTGCCGGCGGCGTCACCTCGCTCAACTATTATTTACAGAGCCGGGCCGACATCAAAACTCCCGAGCAACTAAAAGGCGGCTCGGTGGCGATCAGCCGTTTCGGCTCTTCATCCGACTTCATCGCGCGCTACGCGCTGACAAAGATCGGTCTCACGCCCGGCAAAGACGTCACCATCGTGCAGATCGGCAGCACCACGGCGCGTGTCGACGCCGTCATCACCGGGCGCGTGCAGGCCACCGTCGTCAATCCGCCGGCCAGCATCATCGCGCAAAAGCGCGGCATGAACACCCTCGCGGACCTACCCAAGCTTGGACTGGTCTATCAACACACCGCCGCGGCCACGTCGAAAAAATATATCCGCGAAAATCGCGACATCGTCAGGCGTTACGTGAAATCACAGATCGAAGCCGTCCATCGAATTTATACCGACAAAGAAAGTGCGATCAGAGCTTTGGCGCGGTTTATCGGCCGTACCGTCGAGCGCGATGTCTTGGAAAAAACCTGGGAAAATCTCATAAGCGAATCGGTGTTGCCGCGAAAGCAATATCCATCGATCGAAGGATTAAAAACAATTCTCGCCTCTGAACCAAAAGCCAAGTCGCATAATCCCGAGGACTATTTCGACGCCAGCTTCGTCAGGGAATTGGATCAGAGCGGTTACACGGACAGCCTTTACAAGAAACGCTAAGCAGGGTTCCGACAAATCCTTCGGAATTGTCCGTTAAGGCATCGTGAAATTCGCTCACTTCTCCCACGTTTGGAACAAGCCCGGCATGAACGCGGCTGAACGCTACGCGCAACTGTGGCGCGAATTGGCGCTAAGCGATGAATTAGGCTTCGACTATGGCTTTTGCGTCGAGCATCATTTCAATCCCAACGAGAGCTGGATGCCGTCGCCGTCAATTTACTGCGCCGCAGCCGCCGCCCACACGCGACGGCTGCGCGTCGGCACCATGGGCAATGTCGTGCCGCTCTACGATCCGCTGCGCATCGCAGAAGACGCCGCCGTGCTGGACAATCTCGCTGACGGTCGCTTCGAACTCGGCTTGGTTTCAGGCATCGTGCCGGATTTCTTCGGACCCTACGGCGCTGATTTTAACAATCGCCGCGCGCTCACCCACGAAGCGTTACGATTCATCAAGCAAGCCCTCTCGAGCGACGGAGCTTTCTCCTTCACTGGCGAATCGCGGCAATATCAAAACGTCACGCTCGGCGTGAAGCCGCTGCAAAAGCCCCATCCGCCGATCTGGATTCACTCGCGCGACGCCGACACCCTGGCGCTGCTGGCGCGCGAAGGCGCGCATACCGGCTATCTCTTTTTAGTGCCGCGCAACGAAGTCGCGCCGCGCTATCGCGAATATTTGCGCCTGTGGAATGAAGCGGGTCACAAGCAGAAACCGAACATCGGCTACTGGGTGTTAGTCTACGTCGATGAGACCGATGAAAAATCGGTGGCGAAAGCGAAATTTTATTTCGAACATTGCTTCACCAATGTCTTCGGTACGAGAGCTGACGGGGGCATTGGCTATTTGAGGTTGGCGGAGAACCACGCCAAGCGCGGCAATCCGGGAGGCGCCGAGATCGCCCGTCATGCCATCGATGTCGACTATCTGCGCCGGCGCAATCTCGCCTTCGTCGGCTCGCCAAAAACCGTGATCGAGCAGATCAAGCGAGCGGCCAGCGAAGGGTTGTTCAACACGGTAATGGGTGAATTCAACATCGGCGCCATCGAAGAAGCCGATCTGATGCGCTCGATCCGCCTTTTCGGCACCGAAGTTCTACCGGCATTGCGCGACTTCGAGCCGTATTAAGCGATTGCGGTTAAGAACGAACACGATTTTTCACCACGAAGATCACCAAGGACGCGAAGGGTACGGATTATTATGACGCCGTACTTCGTGGCCTTCGTGGTGATTTATCCGCGAGGCGCGCGAAGATCGATAAACGGAGGCGTACTCTGGTCGTACGTCGACGCGAAACCAGACGAGCGCAACGAAGCAGACGGCCGTTTTTCAGCAGCCTGTTAGCCTTCCCCCTCTTCCCGGTACAACCCCAACGCCTCCGTCGCGGGCCGGTCGCTGATCGAAAACAGGATCGCGTCATCGTTGGTCATGTTTTCGTGCGCGTGCCACTGCCAAGACGGCACGACGAAAATATCGCCCTGGCCCCAGTTGAGCTCATTGGCCGAGACCTTGGTCATGCCGCGGCCGCGGAACGAATAATAAACAGTCGTGCTGGTGTGACGGTGCGACTTGGTTTTCTCTTTGGGTCGAAGTAACTGGATCGAGCAAGAGCAGGTCGGCAGCGTGTGACCGCCATTCACCGGGTTGGTATATTCCAGTAAGATGCCGTCGTGGGGATCGCCGGCACTTTCTTTCAGTCCCTGCAGCGTCGCATTGGTCTCTTCCCAGGGATAACGGTACGGCGGTGCCTGAAAACTATTCTTGATCCAGCTCGGCCGCGCATGCGAGAAAACCTTTGCCGAGTGGCTCTCAGGTTTTTCGACCGGCTGCTGCGCCGCTTTGAAATTCTCCTGGATCATCGCGCCCAAATGGGTCACCAAGCGAACGTCTAATCCGTCCAACCACATGACCGGCTCGGTGGCGCCGTTGAAGTGATCATGCCAAGTCCAGTTCGGCGTGGTGATGAAATCGCCTTCGAACATCGGGAAGCGTTCGCCCTCGACGATCGTGTAAGCGTTGGGCGTGCCTTTGACGATGAAGCGGATCGCCGCGGCGGTGTGCCGGTGCGCCGCGGCGACTTCGCCGGGCTTAACCAATTGCACGGAAATATGCACGGTGTTGGTCATGCCTGCGGACAATCCAGGATTGCGCATCTGAATCGTTCTTCGCCCAGCTTCGCCCGTGGTAATCAACTCGCCCGACCAATTGAGCGCCTGCATGATTTCTGCGCCCTTCCATAGATAAGGCTTGACGCTCTGCGACCACTCAGAGTGCTCCCAGTGGCCCTTTAGATTTCGCTCTTTCATCCACTGACTGAGTTCTTGCAAGTCCATAAAATCCTCCCGCGCATTAGAACGGCTCTTGAGTGTTCAATACAAACCGCGTCGAATCCTGTCAAGCCGAAAGCGATCAGAGGAATGCGGCGAGTGGTGTCTGGCGAGCGATCTAGTTTAGCGGAAAAGCTTGAAGCGACCGAGTGCGAACATCGAATAGCGCGCCAACTGCCATCTGCTGGCGGACGTCTTGGCGGCCTTCACTGCGCGAGGCGAGGTGGAAAACTCGGCCTTGTCGAGGGCACGATCGACGATCGCCCGCGCTGCGACCACGGCCCAATCGTCGGCTTCGAACTTGTTCGTAAAGGTCAATTTCTCAGCGTTGAAACAGTGCGCGAAGCTATGGATCCACAACCGCCGCAAACCGGTCTCGGTTTGCAGCCAAACAGAGGCTTCCGGAAGCCAAGCTTGCGGCGCGACCTCATACGACGCCGTGCGAATACCGCAGCCGCGATGCTTCATGGCGTCGATAACTAGTTCTTCAGCGGAATTCACGGTATGACCCTCGTAAGAAATTGCCTATCTGCTATCCCGGTCAAGTTTTCCTGTCGCTTGGACATTACTTTCACTCCGCAAACCGCAGACCAACCGACTATTTGGCGTTTTTGGTAATCGCCGTGGAACCCTGTATCACGCCGCTCTGTGGTGGTACGTAAAAATGTCGGGGTTGGGTAAGAAATTACCTGGCGGATCAAGCTCGGTTTGACAGGGTTCCGGTATCGTGGAACCTTCGATCGAAAAGGCAAGCGAGAATGAAACGTCAGCTTTCCGCGCGGCAATCTCTTTTACTGCTTCTCGGGGTATTATTGTTGCCCGGCTGCCTGATCGACCAGATCGGCGGCGCATTTACCAAACAACCGGAGGCGATCGAGCAGCAGGCGTCGGCCGCGGCGCAAATACTCATCGACCAAGCTTTCGACGGCATCGACCCTGCCCGTCTGGTCGATTTCCACACCCATGTGATTGCGCTCGGCACGAGCGTTCGTGACGCTTTCGTCAATCCTAAGATGCGCAGCGGCGTTAATCTCGAACGGTTTAAGTTTCTCATATACGCCAGCGCGTCCGGGATCCGAAACATCGACAACGCCGATGAAGAGTACGCAGCGCGGCTAATTCGTCTAGCCCGCGCCCAAAAGCATCACGGGAAGTTTCGCATACTTGCATTCGACAAACACTACCGTCTCGATGGCTCGATAAATTTCGCCAAAACGAACATGTACGTTCCTAATCATTACGTGGTCGACCTGGCGCGGCAGCATCCGGAGATATTTCTACCGGTGATTTCAGTTCATCCATACCGTCCTGACGCGCTGGAGGAACTGGACAAGTGGGCCAAGACCGGCGTGAAATACATAAAATGGCTGCCCAATGCCATGGGCATGGACCCGGCGAGCAAATCAATCGCACCGTTCTATCGCAGGATGAAAGAGCACAACATGATTCTCTTGTCCCACGCCGGCGAAGAGCAGGCGGTGGAGGCGGAAGAAGATCAGCGACTCGGTAATCCGCTCCGTTTGCGAAAACCTTTGGACATGGGCGTGCGCGTGATCATCGCCCACGCCGCTAGTCTCGGCACTTGCGACGATCTCGATAACCGTGAAGTGAAGAAATCTAACTGCTTCGATCTATTTCTGCGCTTAATGGACGAAACGAAGTATGCCGGACTCGTGTTCGGCGAAGTCTCGGCGATGCTCCAGTTCAACCGCATGCCCTTGCCGGTCTCAACCTTGCTCAAGCGCCAAAATTTGCACTCACGGTTAGTGAACGGAAGCGACTATCCGTTGCCGGCGATCAATGCACTCATCCGCACCCGCTCCCTCGCCAGCGAAGGCTTCATCACCAACGAAGAAAGAACCGCGCTTAATGAAATCTACGACTACAATCCGCTGCTCTTCGATTTCGTCTTGAAGCGAACAATCCGCCATCCGGAAACAAAGCAGAAACTCGCGCCATCGGTATTCATGGAAAATCCGGCGCTGGAGAACTGATAAGAAGGTTGAAATAGCAAGATTGAAAGCAAATTAGCCGGAAAACGTCATATCCGATTTTGCCTTTTTACCTTTTACTTTTGCCCTTCTCGTTCATCCCTTCACGCACACCACTTGTCTGAGCGTATGCACGATCTCGACCAAATCCTTCTGCGCGTTCATCACGTCGTCAATCGGCTTGTACGCCATCGGCGTCTCATCGATCACATCCGAATCTTTGCGGCATTCGATGCCGGCTGTCGCCTTAGCGTGATCTTCTAAAGTAAAGCGCCGCTTCGCCTCATTGCGCGACATCAGGCGCCCGGCGCCGTGGCTGCACGAGTGAAAACTCTCATCGTTGCCGAGACCGCGCACGATGTACGAGCGCGCGCCCATGCTGCCGGGAATAATGCCCATATCGCCCTTGCCGGCCCGCACCGCGCCCTTGCGCGTGACAAAGACCGTTTGCCCGTAGTGTTCTTCGCGCGCGACGTAATTGTGGTGGCAGTTTACCGCCGTCTCGGTTAGCGAGAATGGCGGTAACTCGCCGCGATCGGTAGCCGCCTCGATCAACTGCTCCATCATCAGCTTGCGGTTGTACAAGGCGAACTCCTGCGCCCAGCTCACCGCGTCGACGTAGTCTTCGAAGTGCTTGCTGCCTTCCTCGAAGTAGGCCAGATCTCGATCCGGCAGATTCTTAATATGCTGACGCAGGTCTTTTCTCGCCAGCTCAATGAAGAACGTGCCAATGCGATTGCCGACTCCGCGCGAGCCGCTGTGCAGCATGAACCACACTTGATCGCTCTCGTCCAAGCACACTTCGATGAAATGATTGCCGGTGCCCAAGGTGCCGAGATGATTGACGTCGTTGCCGCGGTTGAGGTTGGGAAATTTGTCGGTAATCGTTTTGTAGCCGCGCTCAAGCTGGCGCCACACACCGATCTGCCGCTTGGGAATCTCGCTCCACGCACCGCGGTCGCCCTTGCGCCCATTCTCGGTCCGCCCATGCGGCACGGCTTTTTCGATCGCCGTGCGCAGCGGTTTCAAATTGTCCGGCAAATGGTTGGCGTTCAATGTCGTCTGCACTGCCATCATGCCGCAGCCGATATCGACCCCGACCGCGGCCGGAATGATCGCGCCCTTGGTCGGAATCACGCTCCCCACCGTCGCGCCAATCCCCCAATGCACATCCGGCATCGCCGCCACCCATTTGTAGATGAATGGCATCGCAGCGACATTGCGCAGCTGCTTCTCCGCCACCGCTTCGACGGCAACACCTTTCGTCCAGGCTTTGATTGGCACGCCCCTCTCGGTTTGAATCACGTTGTAGCTGTCTTCACCCATGCTTTAATCTCCAGAGCTATCAGGCAAACCCGGTTATTTTCCGCCTTGCCCCCTGCCCCGCATATCGCGTAGTATCCCAAGAAATTATCCCATAAGAAACAAGCAGATAATGGCCCAAGCAAAAACCAGCAAGCAAAGAAAAACAAACAACGGCGCCAATGTGGGCTATGAAGCCGAGCTTTGGCAGATGGCCGATGCGCTGCGCGGCAGCATGGACGCCGCCGAGTACAAGCATGTCGTCCTCGGTTTGATCTTTCTCAAGTATATTTCCGACGCGTTCGAGGAGCAGCACGTGAGGCTCCAAGCAGAAAAGGCACAAGGCGCCGACCCGGAAGACCCGGACGAGTACCGCGCGCTCAGCATCTTCTGGGTGCCGCCCGAAGCGCGCTGGTCCCACCTAAAAGCACAAGCGAAGCAGCCGACAATTGGCCAACTCGTCGACGATGCGATGTCGGGGATCGAGCGCGATAACGCCTCGCTAAAAGGAGTTTTGCCGAAAGATTACGCGCGTCCCGCGCTCGACAAGCAGCGCTTGGGCCAGATAATTGACCTCATCGCCAACATTAAAGTCGGCGACTCGGAGAGCCGGTCGAAGGATGTCCTCGGCCAAGTGTATCAATACTTTCTGAAGCAGTTTGCGCTGGCGGAAGGACGCAAGGGCGGGGAGTTCTGGACTCCTCAGAGTGTTGTTCAGCTCCTCGTTGAGATGCTCGAACCCTACAAGGGCCGTGTCTATGATCCGTGCTCCGGGACGGGAGGAATGTTCGTCCAGTCGGTCAGATTCATCGATGCACATGCGAAGGGAAATGGAAACGGCGGCAGAGCCAAGGGCACTATCAGCATCTACGGACAGGAATCGAACTACACCACGTGGCGTCTGGGGCGCATGAATCTCGCCATCCGCGGCATCGACGCTCAGATGGCTCACGGCGACACCTTTCACAACGACCGCCATCCTGATCTCAGGGCGGATTTTATTCTTGCTAATCCACACTTCAACGATAGCGATTGGCGCGGCGAACTCCTGCGCGACGACAAACGGTGGCAGTTTGGCAAACCGCCCGTCGGCAACGCCAACTTCGCCTGGGTGCAGCACATCATCCATCATCTCGCGCCCACCGGCATCGCCGGCTTCGTCCTCGCCAACGGCTCCATGTCATCAAACCAATCCGGCGAAGGAGAAATCCGGAAAAACATCATCGAAGCCGACCTCGTTGACTGCATGATTGCGCTGCCTGGCCAACTCTTTTACTCGACGCAGATTCCCGCGTGTCTGTGGTTCCTCGCCCGCGACAAGAAGAACCAGAAATTTCGCGACAGGCGCGGCAAGGTTCTCTTCGTCGACACCCGCAAGCTCGGGCACCTTGTTGATCGTACCCACCGCGAATTGAATGACGAAGAAATTACCCGCATCTCGCGCACTTATCACGCTTGGCGCGGTGAAAAAGACGCCGGGAAATACGAAGATATCACCGGTTTCTGCAAATCCGCCACGCTCGACGAGATCCGCAAGCACGGCCACGGGCTCACCCCTGGCCGCTATGTGGGCGCAGAAGCGCAGGAAGACGACGGTGAACCGTTCGAGAAGAAGATGCATCGGCTCACCACTCAGTTGCGGGATCAGATGGATGAAGGACGCAAGCTCGACGTTGCAATCGAGGCCAAGTTGAAGGAATTGGGTTATGGGAGTTGAGGAAGTCCCATTCTCGGAACTCCTCTGCGAGATCGTAGACAATCGTGGCAAGACTTGCCCGACAGCGGATGTGGGTATTCCACTGATCGCCACGAATTGCATCCGTAATGAACTGCTGTACCCGACTTATGAGAAAGTGCGGTTCGTCTCGCAGCACACATACTCAACATGGTTTCGAGGCCATCCAAAGCCGGGCGACATCCTTTTCGTGAACAAGGCGACTCCAGGGCGCGTGTGCCTCGTTCCCGACCCGGTGGATTTCTGCATCGCGCAAGATATGGTCGCGGTTCGAGCTAACCCAAAGAAGATTTATCCGAAGTTTCTCTTTGCCGCTCTGCGCTCGCCAACTGTTCAGGAAAAAATTGGACAGATGCACGTAGGCACACTCATACCCCACTTCAAAAAGGGTGATTTCGACAAGCTGCTGCTGCCTGTTCCAAGCCGTGACGCGCAAGAATTCATCGGCGACATTTACTTTGAGCTTTCTGCAAAGATCGACCTGAACCGGCGGATGAACGAGACGCTGGAGGCGATGGCGCGGGCGATCTTCAATTCCTGGTTCGTGGACTTCGACCCCGTCCGCGCTAACGCCGAAGGGCGTGATCCCGGCTTACCAAAACACATCGCCGATCTTTTCCCCGACCATTTCGAGGACTCCGAGCTAGGAGAGATTCCGAAAGGCTGGCATGTACGTAGCCTTGGCGAAATTCTGGATGTAAAACATGGCTTTGCTTTCGGAGGTGAGTATTTCCGCGACGAACCTTTCGGAGATATCCTACTGACTCCAGGGAACTTTGCTATCGGGGGCGGATTCAAAGAAGAGAAGTTGAAGTATTACGGCGGTTCGTCGCCGGAAGAGTTTGTTCTTAGTGATGGTGACTTGCTAGTCACCATGACCGACTTAAGTAAAGCAGCAGATACGCTCGGATATCCGGCTATCGTGCCTCCACCGCCACGAGGCCGCCGGTTTCTACATAATCAGCGGCTCGGCAAAATAGTGATTTTGAATCCCGCCCATGTCAATAGACTCTTCCTTTATGGACTTTTCTGTGACGAATCGTATCGCAATGAAATTCTTGCTGGTGCCACGGGAACCACGGTTAGACACACTTCGCCGAGTCGAATCAAGGCATTCAAGACTGTCATTCCCCCTGCAGATGTAATGGCGCTCTTTGAGAGAGTTACGACGCCAGGACATCTGCGAGCGCTAAATAATCGAACGGAATCACATACTCTCATCGCGTTGCGCGATACGCTGCTGCCGAAGCTTCTTTCCGGCGAGCTCCCGGTGACGGATGCTGAAAGCGTCCTGGAGGCCGCCGTATGAGCAGCAACAAATCGCGATTCGAACTTCCCAGAAATATTGAACGTCACTTGGCGGCGCTTTCAAAACTATATGCGCAGGAAGGTCTAAGAGAGCAGCAGGAATTAATCGTGAACGCACAGGTCAGAGTTCACGAAGAATGGAGTCGTGACAACTGGAACGGTGGTACATACGGCCATGCCGTTTACTTGGTAGTGCCGGAAGCTCTGTATCTTAGCTCGCTTAAGCGGAAGGAGATTCTTCAGAAACAAATCAGGGATGACATTAACAAAATCCACAATGTCCAGAACGAGTTCATCGAGGAAGTCTTCCTCGAAATGGAGGAGGTGTCGGGGGATAGGGATTGGCGAAAGGAGTCCGGACTGCTTCTTTCCGGAAAACGCATCGTTCTACCGGTCACAGAGGCACGCATTTGGGGTAATGAAGGGTTCCGGGTATTTCTCACTCATAAGGCTGAGGTCAAGAAACAAACGTCGGATCTTAAGGAACGTCTTCGACTGTTCGGAATTTCATGTTTTGTAGCTCACGAAGATATCCACCCGACAAAGGAATGGCAGACCGAAATCGAAAATGCCCTTTTCTCAATGGACGCACTCGTAGCTCTCATGACGGACGAATTCCACGATAGCCTCTGGACGGACCAAGAGGTCGGTTGCGCATTTGGGCGTGGAGTCCCGATTATTTCCGTCAAACTAGGAAGAGATCCCTATGGTTTCATCGGGAAGTTCCAAGCCCTCTCGTGCGACTGGGATATTGCTGCAGTGGAAATCGTGAAGATCCTGGTGAAGCACGACCGCATGCTAGAAGCATACATCAAAGCCGTGCAAACTTGTGAGAGTTATGACCAAGGAAATAAACTTTCACAGGTACTACCCAGCATCGATAAGGTCTCCGACCAGCAAGCAGGGAGTCTAATGTCTGCTTTCAACGATAATGGACAGGTGCGGGATAGTTACGGGTTCAACGGAAAAAACTCTCGCTATTCCGGAGCGGGTTTAGCGTCTCATTTAAGCCGAGTAACTGGTCGGACGTATAGATTATCCCGGTTTGGAAAGATTGAGATTGGGTCTTGACTAAAAGCCGAATCGCCGGGGATTAGGCAAGACCTTACCTAATGATTAACAGACTCCAACTGTTAAGAAATGTCGGCTTGTTCGACTCCGTCGATGCCGGTGCAAACATTCCTCTCGGTCGGCTTACCTTAGTCTATGCCGAGAATGGTAGAGGCAAGACGACGCTCGCAGCCATACTGCGATCATTGGCAACCGGCGACGCCATACCAATCATGGAGCGGCGGCGACTCGCCGCTCAACACCCACCTCACGTCATTCTCGACTGTAGCGGCGGACCACCGCCAGCGATGTTCCAGAATAATGCATGGATCCGCACGTTCCCTAACATGACGGTGTTCGATGACCTGTTCATTGATCAGAACGTTTATTCCGGCCTTGCTGTCGAACCAGAACACCGACAAAACTTGCACGATTTGATCCTTGGCTCTCGGGGAGTGACCCTGAATCAACGGCTTCAAGAGCTTGTCACGCAAATCGAAGTCCATAATTCCGCGTTGAGGACCAAAGCGGCTGCGATCCCAACTGCGGAGAGGGGTCCGCTCTCAGTGGATGACTTCTGCGCTCTTCCGCCTCGCGCGGACATTGATATAGCTATTCAATCAGCCGAGCGCAATTTAGCCGCTGCCCGTGAACAAGATCCCATTCGCAATACCTCCGTTTTCGATAGTGTGACCTTGCCGGCTTTCGATGTGCCCGCAATTGAACGCGTCCTGCAAGAAGATCTACCCTCTCTAAATGCTAGCGCGGCCGCTCGGGTCCAGGAGCACCTGGCTACGTTAGGTCAGCGAGCTGAGGCATGGATCGAGGAAGGCATGCGTCGCGTGCCGCAGGTATCGCAAGGCGAGGCAACTCCATGTCCTTTCTGTGGCCAAGACCTTGCTGGCTCCGAGCTCATTACCCATTACCAAGCGTACTTTAGTGACGAGTACACGGGCCTCAAGCGCAGAGTCTCGGAAACATTGGTCGCGATCAATCGGGCTCACGGCGGTGATGTACCTGCGGCCTTTGAACGTGCTGTCAGGATTACAGGCGAGCGCCGCCAGTTCTGGGCGCAGTTCTGCGATGTGCCTGAAGTTACATTTGACACAGCTACGATCGCGCGGGATTGGCGGGCCGCGCGTGAAGCCGTGGTTGATACGTTAACGGCTAAGCAGGGTTCGCCGCTAGAGAGTCTGAGTCTTACAAACGACGCCCAAACTGCGATTTCACAATTCGAGACCCATCGCGTATTCATTGGCGCCCTCAACCAACGGCTTCAAGAGGCAAATTCGACAATCCGTGTGGTGAAGGAACGAGCTTCGACGGCCAATCCGACGACACTTGCCGCTGATGTGACGCGCCTTAGAGCGATCAAAGCGCGTCACACGCCGGCAATCGCCGCCCTTTGTGTTGATTACTTAACCGAGAAGGGGACCAAGGCCAGTACGGAACAACTGCGCGACCTAGCCAGGATCGCGCTCGACCAGCATAGGACGAGCGCCTTCCCCGGCTATCAAACGGCCATCAATGTATATCTACAGCGGTTCAATGCGGGTTTTGGAGTCGGTAGCGTGACGTCGGCAAATACACGGGGCGGGCCAACCTGTACCTATGATGTCATAATTAACAACACGCCAGTACCAGTCGCGGGAGGCGAGCCTGTCCCGGGACAGCCGTCGTTTCGCAATACCCTAAGCGCTGGCGATAGGAATACGCTCGCTCTCGCGTTTTTTTTTGCATCGTTGGATCAGGCTTCGGTGCTCACAAGTAAAGTTGTTGTAATCGACGATCCGATTTCAAGCTTGGATGAACATAGAGCTTTGACGACGGTGCAAGAAATCCGACACCTGGCTGAACGGGTCGCGCAGGTAATTGTCCTGTCGCATAATAAGCCATTCCTATGCCGGATTTGGGAGGGGACGAGCGCGACGATGCGTGCTGCGCTTCAGATTACCCGGGATGGGGCGGGTTCAACTATTTGCATATGGGATGTGAACCAAGATTGCATCACAGAACATGATCGCCGCCATTTACTGTTACGCGATTACGTGGCTAACAGCACCCCAAACAATCGAGAAGTGGCCAAGGCGATCCGTCCTGTGCTTGAAGCTTTCCTACGTGTCGCGTTTCCCCAACATTTTCCGCCGGGCAGATTGCTTGGCTACTTTCTGGATAATTGCCGGCAGAGGATTGGTACGCCGCAGGAAATTCTTAGCACTCAAGACACGCAGGAACTCGGCAATCTTCTTGAATACGCGAATAGATTTCATCACGACACGAACGCAGCGTGGGAAACTGAAACAATTAACGACGGGGAACTTACGGGCTTCGTACAGCGTGCGCTAAATTTCGCTACGCGGTAGCGAGATGAGTAGCTTCACCGAATCCGTCGTGCATAACGCCGCGGTCGCTTGGCATGCGATTGCTTTGGTCTGGGTTTTTCTAAAGATACCTGGATCCCTTCGATCGCCGTAGACGTAGTGACTGATTGTTTCAGCAAGCGTTCTCGTTGGCGCGCGTCTTTGAGGTAGGGATTGGTGTCTGCGAGAGGTTTGAACGGCATGACCGATATTACCACTAGAGTAGATGGAGACTAAACGGTCTATCATCGAAAAATATGGCGAACTTCACCGAATCTGTAGTCGAAGATGCCGCACTCGCATGGCTGGAGAGTCTCGGCTATGCGGTGAAGCACGGGCCGGAAATTGCGCCAGGGGAACTGTTCGCCGAACGGGGAGACTACGGCCAAGTCGTCCTGGCGACCCGCCTGCGCGAAGCGCTCGTGCGACTGAATCCGACCTTGCCCGCTGAAGCGATTGAAGACGCCTTCCGAAAAATCACTCGACTCGACGGCGCGACAATCGAATCGAGGAACCGCGCGTTTCATCGGCTGCTGGTTGACGGCGTCACCGTCGAGTATCGGATGGATGGCTCTATTCGCGGCGCGCAGGCGCAGCTGATTGATTTCAAAGATGAGGATGATAACGACTGGCTGGCCGTCAACCAACTCACGGTCGTTGAAAACAAACACAACCGCCGACCGGATGTCGTCATTTTCGTTAACGGACTGCCACTCGGGGTTGTCGAGTTGAAGAATGCTGCCGACGAGGACGCGACGATCTGGGACGCCTATCAACAATTGCAGACCTACGAGGCTGAGATTCAGTCACTGTTCGCCTACAACGAAACATTGCTGATTTCGGACGGAGTCCAAGCGCGAGTCGGCTCACTCGGCGCGGGCCGGGAGTGGTTCAAGCCCTGGCGTACGATCACAGGCGAGACGCTCGCTGAAAATTATCTACCGGAACTCCGGGTCATGATCCAGGGAGTTTTCGACAAGCGGCGCTTCCTCGATCTCCTTCGCTATTTTGTTGTGTTTGAAGATTTCGGCGGCGGCGCGGTGGCGAAGAAGATCGCGGGGTATCATCAGTTTCACGCCGTTAATGTTGCTGTCCAGGAAACCCTGCGTGCGGCGCGCATGCGGGCTGAAACCGAAGAATGGCATGAGCCTGCTGGCGGCTATAAGTCATCGAAACAGCCGGGCGGCAGACCAGGCGACCGTCGCGTGGGCGTGGTCTGGCATACGCAGGGGTCGGGTAAGAGTCTCACGATGGCATTCTATGCTGGGCGAGTGATCCTCGAACCGGAGATGGCCAACCCGACCCTCGTCATTCTCACCGATCGAAACGATCTCGACGATCAACTCTTCGGCACCTTCTCCCGCTGTGAGGAACTTTTGCGACAGCCACCAGTGCAGGCGGAGAGCCGCGCCGACATGCGCACGAAGCTCAACGTGAACGCGGGCGGCGTAATTTTCACGACGATCCAGAAGTTTTTGCCCGAGGAGAGAGGCGATCAACACCCGGTACTTTCCGACCGGCGCAACATTGTCGTCATCGCCGATGAAGCGCACCGGAGCCAATACGATTTTATCGACGGCTTTGCGCGCCATATGCGCGACGCCTTGCCCAACGCGTCATTTATCGGATTCACCGGCACGCCCATCGAGCTTACCGACAAAAACACCCGCGCGGTCTTCGGCGACTACATCAGTGTCTACGACATCCAACGCGCCGTCGAAGACAAAGCGACCGTGCCGATTTATTACGAGAGCCGTTTAGCCAAACTCGAACTCGACGAAGCCGAGCGCCCAAAGATCGACCCGGACTTCGAGGAAGCGACCGAGGGCGAAGAAGTCGACCGGAAAGAAAAGCTCAAGTCCAAGTGGGCGCAGCTCGAAGCCGTAGTCGGCGCGGGTAAGCGCATCAAGCTCATCGCCCAGGACATCGTCGATCATTTCGAATCGCGGGCCGAGGCGATGCTGCGCCAGACCCAGGACGAAGGCAAAGCGATGATCGTCTGCATGAGCCGGCGGATTTGCATGGACTTACACGACGAAATCATAAAGCTACGCCCTAATTGGTACAGCCCGAGCGACGACAAAGGAATCATCAAAATAGTTATGACCGGTAACGCGTCTGAAGGACCGCGCGTGGCGGAGCACGCGCGCAACAAGACCAGACGTGAAGAGCTTGCCAAACGATTCCGCGATCCCGCTGATCCATTTAAGGTCGTCATCGTGCGCGACATGTGGCTCACCGGCTTCGACGCGCCCTCGCTCCATAGTATGTACGTAGGCAAACCGATGCGCGGTCACGGGCTCATGCAGGCGATCGCGCGAGTGAACCGCGTTTTCCGTGAAAAGCCCGGCGGGCTGGTGGTCGACTATCTCGGACTCGCGCACGAGCTGAAGCAAGCTCTCGCCACCTACACGGAAAGCGGCGGCACTGGTAAAACCGCCATCGATCAGGAAGAAGCGGTCGCGGTCATGTTGGAAAAATACGAAATCTGCCGCGGCCTGTTCCACGGATTCGACTGGTCGAAATGGCAAGCCGGCAAACCCGAAGAACGACTCGCTGTCTTACCGGCAGCCCAGGAACATATCCTGGCGCTCAAGGACGGTAAGGAGCGGCTGCTGGAAGTCGTGCGCGATCTCTCGCGGGCGTTTGCGCTCGCAGTGCCGCACGAGGAGGCGCTGCGCATCCGCGACGACGTGGCCTTCTTTCAGGCGGTGCGCGCGGTGCTGACCAAACACGCGCCGGGTGAAAGGAAAACTCAGGAGGAGTTGGACTTAGCCGTTCGCCAGATTGTCTCACGCGCGGTCGCGTCCGAGGGCGTGATGGACATCTTTGCGGCGGCCGGATTGCAAAAGCCCGACATCTCGATTCTATCGGACGAGTTCTTGGCCGAGGTGCGCGGCATGCCGCAGCGGAATCTAGCTGTCGAACTTTTGCGAAAACTGCTGTCAGGCGAGTTACAGACAAGGCGAAAAAAGAATGTCGTTCAGGCAAGATCTTTTGCGCAAATGCTGGAAGAATCGATCCGCAAGTATCAAAACCGCGCCATCGAAGCCGCGCAAGTCATCGAGGAGATGATCGCTCTCGCCAGGGACATGCGCCGGGCGAACGAGCGGGGCGCGACGCTAAAGCTAAGCGAAGAGGAGTTGGCTTTTTACGACGCTCTCGAAACCAATGACAGCGCTGTGCAGGTTCTTGGCGACGAAACTTTGCGGACAATCGCGCGCGAGGTCACCGACGCGGTCCGCAAGAACGTCACTATCGACTGGACCATGCGTGAAAACGTTCGCGCTCAGTTACGCGTCATCATCAAACGCATCCTTCGCAAGTACGGCTACCCGCCCGACAAGCAGGAAAAAGCCACCCAGACGGTTCTAGAACAGGTGGAGTTGCTCGGTTGGGAAGTGGCGGCGTAATTCTCCTTGACGCGTCTTTTGATTCCAATTACGTTAAGCCACCTTTTAGGGGACCGGCTAAACTTAATTCATGTCCATCCTAACTCTCCGTAACGTCAGCAAAGTCTTCGGCGACGCCGACAACGGGGCGGCGCTGATTACGGCGGTCGATAATGTTTCGCTGGATGTGCAGTCCGGCGAGTTCTTTTCGATCATTGGACCTTCAGGTTGCGGTAAGTCGACGCTGCTCCGCGTCATCGGCGGCCTCATGCCGGCGACTTCCGGCGAATTGACCGTGGGTACTGAACGAGTCACAGGCCCACACCCGTGGGTCGGCATGGTATTTCAGGAGGAGTCGACATTTCCCTGGCGCACGACGTTGGGAAACGTCGAGTTTGGCCTTGAGATGCGCGGCGTGGCTTCGGAAGAACGCCGAGCGAAGGCTCGTGAGATGATCCGTCTCGTCGGTTTGTCGGGATTCGAAGATCGTTACCCGTCGGAACTTTCCGGCGGCATGAAGCAGCGCGTCGCCATTGCGCGGGCTCTCGTGCTCGAGCCGAAAATTTTGCTGATGGACGAACCCTTCGGCGCGCTCGACGAGCAAACGCGAATCATTCTCGGCGAAGAGCTGCTGAAAATACGCGATCAGCTCAAGCAGACGATCATCTTGGTCACGCACAATATTAACGAGTCGGTGCAGCTCTCCGACCGGGTCATGATCATGACCGCGCGGCCGGGCAGGGTAAAAGAAATCGTCGCCATCGACTTGCCGCAGCCGCGCGACTCGTCGATCATCTCTTCCGACCGCTTCGGCAAATTGGTGGCACAAGTCTGGGGCGCGCTCAGAGAAGAATCGATCAGGAGTTTCAAACAAAGCGAACAAAGATAATAAGGAGGTCCGTCAATGAAACCGCGAACTTTAGAGCCACGACAAATTTTTATATTGGGCTTGTCTGTCCTATTCGCGCTACTCATCCTCACTTCCTCGCCCGCTTCTTTGTGGGCCGCCGCCGCGCGCACCAAGATCATCGTCGTCGTACCGCACCGGATTTTGTTTACCGTCGCCCTTCCGGTTTATATCGCCCAAGAAAAAGGCTTCTACCGCGAGAACAATATCGACGTCGACGCGGTGTTCACCCGCGGCGGCGGCGAGAATGTCCAAGCCGTGGTTTCGGGCGACGCCCAGATCGGGCTCGGCACCGGCACGCTGGCGGTGATCAGCGCTTTCGTGAAAAAAGCGCCGATCAAAATCGCCGCCGCCGAAATCACCGGCATGGACGCCTATTGGTATGTTCAAGCCAATACACCGATGCGAAAATTGGAAGATCTCGCCGGCAAGAAAGTCGCCTATAGCCGGCCCGGCGCATCGAGCCACATGGCGGTGCTGGGAATCGCCGATCAGATCAAAGCCAAAGGACTCAAACCCGCCGAGCCGGTTTCGCTCGGCGGCATACCGGAAGTTTATACCGCCCTGCGCACCGGCCAGACCGACGCCGGCTGGTCCGTGGCGCCGTTTCAACTGGACCGCGTCGAAAAAGGCGAGCTGCGCGTCGTCGTCAAGGGCGATGAGATCGTGTCGATGCGCGACCAGTCGGCTCGAGTGCATTTTACCAACAACGCCTTTGCCGCCAAAAATCCTGAAGCGGTACGCGGCTTTTTCCGCGCCCAACAGCGCGCCCTCGACTACATGTTCGCTAACAAAGAGGACACCGCGAAAATATGGATTCGCCGCGCCGAGTTGAAATTCCCGGAATCCGCCGTGCTCGGGACTTGGGATTTTTACAACCGCGCCGCGATGAACTTAAAACCGATCCGAGGCCTGCAGGCGATCATCGACGACGGCATAAAAAATAAATTCTTAAACGCGCCGCTGACGCAAGCCGAGCTCAACGCCCTAGTCGACTTGAGCTTCTTGCCGTAGCCAGCGTCCGAGCAGAGTCGATTAACCGCAAAGGTCGCAAAAAACGCGAAGTAAATCTCCGGAGTAGCGAGTTCACCAAGGGCCAACAGAGCGACAACTATAACCATCGTAAGCTGAGAAGGTTTTGCATCTCAGCAGTGGGAAAATCATCTATGCGTATTGCGTTCTTTGCGGTTCAATTAACTTAATCATGACTGAAAGCACTAGACTCACCGCCTGGCGACTGGGCATCATCTTCGGCGCGCTCTTGATCGTCGAGACTTCAGTGCGCGCCGGCTGGATCAGCACCTTTTTCCTCGCCGCGCCGACGCGCGCCGTCATCGTGCTCTGGCAGCAAGTGTTGCACGGCAACGCGCTACTTCTGACTGGCATCACACTTTTCGAAATCTCCGCCTGCCTCTTGATTGCCACGATTTTCGGCGTGCTCGCCGGCTTTTTCCTTTGGCGCTACAAGCTCATCGGCACCAGCTACGAGATGCTGCTCGCTGCGCTGTTCTCTTCGCCGGTGATTCTCGCCTACCCGATTTTTCTCGTCACCTTCGGCCGCACCAGCGCGGCGGTGATCGCGCTGTCGTCGATCTTCGGTTTGATCCCCATCATCATCAACACCAAGGGCGCTTTTCAGAACGTCAACCCGATCTTGCTGCAAGTCGGCGCCAGCATGAATCTCACGCGCCGGCAATTGTTCCGTCACATTTTGCTACCGGCGGTGGCACCGACGATCTTCAGCGGCTTTCGCCTGGCGCTGACCTACATTCTTAAATCGGTGCTCGGCCTCGAATACGTCGCCCAGGTCGGCGGCGTCGGCATGTGGCTGTCCGACGCGGCGTTCAAGTTCGAGGTCGAAGAGGTCTACGCCGGCCTGTTCGGCACGATCATTCTATCGATCTTGTTTCTCTATCTAATCAACCGCTGCGAGCATTGGTTCAGGAGATAGCGATGGCAACCGCGCGAGCAACCTCTGCGCCGCTCATGGCACGGCTTCAAACGCCGCTGGGCGTGCGCGCATTGACTCTTTCGGCGTTGATTGTCGGCTGGGAGTTGGTCGGGCGCACCGGCCTGCTGTTTCCCGATCTTTTTCCCTCGATCACTGAAATCCTCCAATCGCTTTGGATCTACGTCACCACGCCGGTGATGATTCCGCATATCAAAGCGAGCCTCTACGAAGTCGGCGGCGCCATGGCGATTGCCGCTTTGCTCGGCATCCCGCTGGGAATCCTCTGGGGCAGCAAGCAAAGCTGGTTGGAAATCGTCGAGCCGCTGATACTCTACGCCGCGGTGGTGCCCAAGATCGTCATCTTTCCCGTGTTCATCTTGTTCTTGGGCATCGACGTGCACTCCAAGCTCGCCGTCGGCGCCATCGCCGCTTTCTTTCCGATCTCGCTCTTGACCATCGCCGGCATGCGCGAAGTGAAAAAAGTCTACGTCGACGTCGCCCGCACCATCGGCGTCACGCCGGCAAAGATCGCCACCCATGTTTATCTGCCCGCCATCGCCGGCCAGGTTTTCACCGGAATTCGCATCGGCTTGGGCGCGGCGGTCACCGGTGCGCTGCTGGCGGAAACGAAAATCGCCAAAGCCGGCTTGGGCTTCATGATCGTCGAGTACTACAGCCAGTTTCGCATCGCCGACATGTATTCGCTTCTGCTGTTCATTTTCATACTAGCCTCGCTGGCCAACTGGGCGATGAAATCGTTGTTCGGCATACTCTCGCCGATCTCGCGTCAGAGCGGTGACGCCGGGATGTATTTTTAGCGGCGAGCGTTCGAGATAAATCAGGAAAGACTTTTACACCGCGAAGAACATGAAGTTCGGAATATTAATTTTCTGAAAGCTTCGTGTCCTTCGTGACCTTCGTGGTGCATAAATTCCCCGCAAACGAGGAGGTTTACGTTGCCAAAATATCTCCGTTCAATGCTAATGCGTAATCTGATTCTGATCTTTGCAACACCGGCGTTGCTTTGCGCCCAGGAACGCTACATCGCCAGCTACGCCGGATTCGCCGGCTTTCAGGCGCCGCTCTGGGCGGCCCAGGATTTCGGTTTGCTCAGCAAGTACGGCGTGAACATGGACCTGGTCATGATCCCCGGTTCGGCGCGCGGCACCCAAGCGCTCTTGGGCGGCAGCACCCACTTCGGCCAGATCGATGGCACGGCGCTGATCAGCGCGATCAACCAAGGCGCCGATCTGGTTTTCATCGGGGCGTCATTGAATAAATTTCCCTTTAGCCTGGTCACACAGAAAAATATTCGCAAACCAAGTGACCTCGTCGGCAAAAAAGTCGGTATAGTCGCCTTCGGCGGCGCCCATGAAGTCTCTCTCGTGCTCGCCTTGAAGGAATGGAACATTCCGCGCCAAACGGTCACCCTGCTCGCCAGCGGTCCGGCGGCCAATCGTTTAATCGCCCTTTCGAGCGGTGCTCTCGACGCGACGTTGCTCGCGCCGCCCGAAACCGGCGAAGCCACGCGCATGGGACTGCCCACCCTCGCCAACATGACTGATCTCAAGGGCGCGGCGTTTCCGATGAACGTGATCGCCACCCGCCGTTCCTTCGCCGAGAAAAACCGGGAGTTGGTGAAACGTTTCATGCAGGCCTACAGCGAAGCGACCTACCAGTTCATCGCCAACAAAGAAAAATCCACGACGATGTACAGTCAGCGCATGAAGCAGAAAAACCCCGCCGTGGTCGACGAGACTTACCAATATTTCGCGACGAGCTTTTCCTTTCCACCACGCGTCTCTCACCAAGGCATGCGCCTCGCCCTCGACATGCTCGCCCAGCGCGCGCCTGAGAATAAACTCGACATGAGCGTCAACAAGTACATCGACGAGCGCCTAGTCGACGAGCTGGAGCGAGAAGGTTTCTTTAAGCGTATCGCCCCCAAGAGTTAGGCAGCGATATGCGAAAACTGTTAATCTCGCTTCGGCAATCCTTAGGAACCACCCAACTGGCGCGTCGGTTCTACCGCCGCTTGCCGTCGGGCAAACGCTGCAAAGAGTGTATGGTGCCGTTCCTCGGCCTCTTCGCTTTACCGTTTCGTTTGGTTCAGATTCGGCCGTCGCGAAAAAATCCGCATCTCTGCACTCTTTGATACGAGCTTGCTCCTCCGGGTGGGGAGACCAAAGTAATCTCGGTGATGTTCGTCGACATTCGCGGCTTCACGTCACTAGTGGAACAGATGGACCCCGCGGAAATCGTAGTGCGGCTCAATCGCTTTTATGAGCTCGCCACCAACGCGATCTTTCGTCACGATGGCACTTTGGACAAGCTCGTTGGCGATGAAGTGATGGCGTTTTTCGGCGCTCCTCTCAATTGGCAAGACCACCCGAGACGGGCGGTAACGACTGCCGTGGAAATCATGCGCGGGGTCGCAGCCTTGACTGAGAAAGAACGGCTCGAAGTCGGCATCGGCATCAACACGGGCCAAGCTTTCGTCGGCAACGTCGGCGGCAAGGACGTGACCGACTACACCGTACTCGGTGACACAGTGAACGTCGCCGCGCGCCTGCAAGGCGCGGCCGCGCCCGGAGAAATCCTGATCGCCCAGGAAACTTTCGCACAGGTTGAGAAGCAATTCCCCAAGGCCATGCGACGGGCGCTGGAACTTAAAGGTAAGAGCGAGCCGGTGATCGCTTGGGAGATCGCGCGCCCGCGGCATAATTCAGCCGCAGCCGAATGAAAATAGCCGTTGGGAAAATATAGCTCACGCTGGTTCGGCTTGGATTTATGGTTCCTTCGGGTTTCGTGTAAAAGAGTATTCACCACGAAGGATACGAAGAGCACGAAGAAAAGAAAATTTTATCGCAAAGAGCGCGAAGAATTTAGATTTCAGATCTGTGCGGCAACCGCTCTAGGATTGCCCTTACCAGTGCTACGGAGGGCGCGAAGTTTCGATTCACAAATATCGGAACCCTTCGTGATCTTCGTCGTGAACAAAATTACGGTGATAGTGCCAGTTTACCCACACAGAAGCCTGAACAACCGATCTGTTAAGGTATCGACGGGCAGAAAACCAAGCTAACTCACCCTTTCTGGACTGCCGAATGTTTATCGCTAACTACGCTGAGTTTTGCGGATTCCTTGGAGACCCGCTCGAGGAGTCTCCCGGTTTTTCTCGCGCGCGGCAAACCTGTCTAGACTCTTCTGCCGATTGGCTTCGAGTCCGTTGTCCCGGTGCGCGAGTTTTTCTACAGGCTCGCGCAGGCGAAGTCTCAGCTCTTCGATAGTCTTCCGCGAGTCGGTTGCCAAGTTTTGCATCTCAGTTTCTTTGTCCGCGAATGCCCGTCTGCACTTAGTGATTTCAAGCTTTGATTCGGCGATTTCTTTTTGTAACCGATCCCTGAGCCGCTCAGCCTGGACCTCGGCCTCTTTGGCGGCAACTTCGATTTCATTTAATCGGTAGCTCAGGTAGTCACGCCCTGACCGCAGCTGCCGGAGCTCCATCTGCTGCTTGCTAAGTTCTGACTCGTGGCCGTGCAGGCGCACTTCGAGGTCGTCGATCTTTTCTTTGGCGGCCTGCTCCGACCTCGCCAACGCCATTTCCAAACCCAGCAACGCTTCATCCTTTTGCGCAAGTTGTTCGCGCAAACGGGGGAGCTCGCGTGCCACGATCTCATCCATGCGGTCGGAACATTCGGCGCCCTTGAGCGCGGCATTGCAAGCGCGGTCGGAGATCGACCTGAGATCGGCGATCAAACGCAAGACACGCTTGGTGTGGCTGCCAACGACCGGCGCGTGATATTCGCCCACGCCGGGATAGCTCCTGCTGCTTTCACGATCCGGGTCGCTTAAACGGTCCTGAGAATGCGAAACTGCATCGCCTTCTTCGCCATTTCGAAGCGACGCAATATCGACGACCGTAGCTTCGTTGAACATGGGCTCCCTCCCGATTGTACTAGCGAAATTCGCAGGTTTCGCGGCCTACCCCTGCCCTTGAGCAACCGACATGCCATCCACGGTGAATCAGGTAAAGACCTAATAAATGGCGCGCAATTGAGGCTGTGGGAGACTGAGGAGAGAAACGGTTCAAACTTTTTTGAACAATTTGGAACATTTCTCGCCAATCCGGGCGGAATAGGTAGTTCACCGCCAGAGTGCTTGCTCGCTACGCCGCTCGGCATCCAACCATCCAAGACTGCCCTGGGCGCGGTGCAGACGACTTGCGCTTCGGCGTGCTATGAGTGGCGCAGGTTGGGGGGGGGTGGGGGGGGGGGGGGGGGACGTGATTGACACTGACTCACCCACTCCATTAGTGTTAAGTCCACCGCGAAAACGGAGGAAAATTTATGGAATCTGCGAAAAAGAATCTCGTCATCGACGCCGACGCTCACGTTGTCGAATGCTCGCACACTTGGGACTTCATGGACAAGTCCGAGCGGCAGTATCGACCGACGCCGTTGGAAGCGCTCGAAGAAGCCGGCGTGCGCCAGCAATTTTGGCTGATCGACGGCAAGGTGCGCGGCTTTCGCTTCGCGGCTTTCTCTGATGAAGAATTGGCAAAGCGCCAACAACAAGTGGGGCGAAAATTCGCCGATCAACAGGAGTCCCGCGAGCTCGGCAACGTCGACTTGCGCTTGCAGCACATGGACGACACCGGCGTCGACGTTCAGGTGCTGCACAACACTATGTTCATCGAATCCTGCGCCGATCGTCCCGCCGTCGACGTGGCTCTGTGCAAAAGTTGGAACCGCTGGCTCGCCGATATCTGGAAGCAAAGCAAAGGACGCCTGCGCTGGTCCTGCATGCCGCCGCTCTTGAGCATGGCGGACGCGCTTGACCAGATTCGCTGGTCGAAAGCAAACGGCGCGGTGGCTGTCTGTCTTCGCCCGGTGGAGGGCAATCGCTTGCTCGCCGATCCTTATTTCTATCCGGTCTATGACGAAGCGCAGAAGCTCGACATGGCGATCGCTATTCATATTGCCAATGGCAATCCATGGCTCAGCGATTTGTACAATCACCCGACGCGCATCGCGTCTACATTGCACCGCTTCCGCATACCAACGGTGGCGTCGTTCAATGACATTCTCTTGAGCGATATCCACGAACAGTTCCCCAAGCTCCGCTTCGGCTTCATCGAAGCCAGTGCTCAGTGGGTGCCTTGGGTGATGCACGAAGCCAAGAATCGTTTCAAGACGCTCGGACGCGATTGGCCCGAAAACTTGCTCAAAGAGTACGGCATGTTCGTCACCTGTGAAAATTCGGACGACATCCCATACATCGTGCGCGAAGCCGGCGAAGATAGCCTGGTCATCGGCACCGACTACGGCCACACCGATATTTCCAGCGATGTCGACGCGATCAAAATCTTTCGCGAGCGCAACGACTTGACGGCGGCGGTCAAAGAGAAAATATTGAGCGACAATTCTCGCGCGCTTTACGCGCTATGAGATTTGGATAATTCACCGAGACAAGAACAATGGGCGTCGTCACAGTTCTATTGCTAGTTTTCGCATTCATCGCCGCACCGGGTAATCTCGGCGCGCAGAGTGCTGCGAAAAGAGTCCGGCTCGGCATCCAGTCCAACAACATCGGTTTCCTGCCGTTTCATCTCGCTTATCACAAGGGCTTTTACCGCGAGCAAGGCATCGACTTGGAGACCGTCTTCATGTCGACCCAGGCGGTGAACGCCGCCTTCGTGCGCGGTGACATCGACTACAGCGCCGCGATCAATGGCATGGTTCAAACCATCGTGCGGGGTAATCCGGCGAAGATTCTTGCCTGCGCTGTCGACCGGCCGCTGATCTCGCTGATCGCCCGCAAAGACATTCGCAGCGCGCAAGATCTCAAAGGCAAAAAAATCGGCGGTAGCACGCCGGGCGGCACCGCCACGTTGATGGCCGACACCGCGCTCAAGCATCTCGGCTTTCAAGCCGGGCGAGACGTGACGATCGTGCCGCTGCGAGAGAACCGGCTGACCACGCTCGAATCCGGCGCCGTCGACGCGGCGCTGCTTGGCGTGCCGGAAAATATTCTCGCCGTCGACCGCGGCTACAATGAGCTTCTCTTCGTCGGCGATATCGTTAATTTTCCGCAGAATGCCATCGGTGCTTCAGTGAGAAAGATTCAAGAGAGTCCGGATGAGGTCTACGGTATGGTGCGCGCGGCACTACGGGCGTTGAATTTCGTTTTAGAGCCGCGCAACCGCGACGAAGTCATCAACATTATCGTCAAGCAGTGGAAGCTCACGGACAGGCGCATCGCCACAGAGATGCTCCGGCAATTTAACCGCGGCATGGCCCGCGACCTGATGGCGAAACCCGAAGGCATGCAGTTAATGATCGACCTGGTGCGCGAAGATTCCAAAGTCGCCCAGCCATTTACAATCCCGCAAGTTGTCGACTACAGCTTTCTCGAAAAGGCCCGCCGCGATATTGGCGCTAGCCGTTGATGCGTTTGAAGAGAACATCCGTCCTCACCACGAAGGACACGAAGAGCACGAAGTTCGCAGTATTATTTATCCGAACCCTTCGTGACCTTCGTGGTAAACCTTTCTTTGCGATTCGGTTACGGCTTCACGTATCCGGCCTATTGTGTTACAGGCTTAGCGACTAGCAGGAGAATAATGTGCATTTTTACATTAACATTCTTACAACCTATTTCCCCGACATCGATCCGCCCTACGACGTCTACTACCGGCAGATTCTTGAGCAAATCGAGCTCGCCGAGGAGCTTGGCTGGGAATGTTTTATGTTCAACGAACATCACTTTCTCGGCTACGGCGGGCTGGTGGCTAATCCCGCGGTGTTGCTCGCCACCGCGGCGGCGCGGACGACGAGAATTCGTTTAGGCCCGTGCATTGCGATCTTACCGCTGCGCCATCCGCTTCACACCGCCGAAGATTACGCCATGGTCGATGCGATATCGGGCGGGCGCTTAGAGTTCGGCATCGGCTCGGGCAATACGGAAATGGATTATCGCGTGTTCGGCGTCACCCGCGACAACGACCGAGAGCGCTCAGCGGAAGCGCTCGAAGTGATTCTGAAAGTCTGGTCCAACCCCCGAGCGAGTCACCAAGGCAAATTCTGGCAGTTCGAAGAACTCACGCTTTACCCCAGACCCGTCCAGCAGCCCCATCCGCCAATCTGGGTCGCCGGGACTTCGGCGCAAGGATTAGGCTGGGCCGGACGCAACGGCTATCACATCATGACCGTCGGCCACCCCCATACGCCGGAAAAAGTTGGATCGGGCGTGAACGCGTGGAAACAGGGATTGATCGAAGCGGGCATCGATCCGAAAACGCGTCACTGCCAGCTTCACGTCCGCACCCATGTCAATGAAAGCGCGGAGCGCGCCCGCGAGATCGGCATGGTGGCGGTGATGCGCTACGATGAAATCTCGCGCATCGGCAGGCGCTCGCTTACCGCGGCGCCGGCGGATTACGACTGGGAAATGATGCTGGCGACGGGAAGAAACAATTACGGCACGCCCGCTCAAGTGATCCAGGGGATTCACAACGCGGCCAGACACTACTATTTCGATACGCTCACGGTGACATTCAACTTCGGCGGCATCCCGCACGCGGAAATCGTCAAATCCATGCGTCTGTTCGCCAAGGAAGTGATGCCGGCGTTTCGTTGACGCCGAGAATCCATGGGAATGAATTTTTTCCAAGCTTTACCGTGACCGATCTTGGATAATAGGGTAAGCCTCACTGGCCGATCACTTCACTTCAAAATCAGCCGACTCGTCGGCAGTCATGATCTCTAGTTTCACCAGCGTTAGGCCATAAGCGAGAAAACCGAGCTCCCGCGCCGCCCGTGGGGTGACATCGATCACGCGATTTTTGTGCAACGGTCCGCGATCATTGACGCGCACGATCACACTCCGTTCGTTGCGCAGATTAATCACCCGCACGAGCGTGCCGAAGGGCAAGGTCTTATGCGCCGCCGTCAGAGCGTGCCGGTTGAACTCCTCGCCGCTCGCCGTGCGCCGGCCGTGAAAGACCACGTGATAGAAGCTGGCGAGACCCGTCTCGGCCACAACCGGCGGTGCGCGCGGCTGGCTCGGCTCGGCAAATGGCTCCGGCGCCATTTCCTCATCAACTTCCTGACTCTGGGCGACAGCTAAATTCCCCAAAAGCGCCAGAAACAAGAAGGCGGAAATTAAAACTTTAGCCAAATCCACAGCGGCTATTTTATTATATCTTTCAACCGCGCGACTAGGGTTAAATTCAAACTGCGCCATTTTTTCACATCGCGCATCAATTTTCTTCGCGGGAAACACGTCCTGATCGCTTGACCTTGCCGGCACATGCAATTATGCTGCGCCGCAAATCACTGTATCTACCAGCGGAGGAAATTTCATGTCGGTTAGCCGGAAGCTTCAGGGGTGGCGATTTGTTTTCGCGAATATTATTGTTGCACTGAACCTTACGATGGGTGCCGTTTCATTCGTCGACGGCGCCAGCGCGCCGGCGAAGAGCGAATCCGTCGACGAGCTCTATGAGAAAGCGAAGAAAGAGGGCGGCAAGCTCAATCTCTATGCGTCGCTTTCCGCCAATTCCATCGAAGTGATCCTGCCGGCGTTTATGAAGCGTTTTCCCGGCATCACCGTGGATCACACCGACGCCACCGGCGACAAACTGATCGCCCGCATCGTCGCCGAAGGACGCGGCGGACGGGTTCTCGCCGATACCTTCGGCGGCGGCCTCACTTATATCGCGCAGATGGCGGAACAAAAACTTTTAGAATCATTGGCGATTCCCGAAGCCGCCGCCTATCCGGCCCACTTCAAGACCGATGTATGGATCGCCACCGATACTCAATATTTCATCATCGGGTCGAACACCAATCTAGTCAAAAAGGGCGAAGAGCCCAAAGGCTTCGAAGATCTCACCAATCCGAAATGGAAAGGTTCATTAATGGGCGAACCGCGGGATTATCAGCTGCTGCTGGGGTTGGCAAAAGCGAAATATAAGAGCGATGACAAGGCCATCGATTTAGTCAAGCGCATCGCCTTGAATCAAGTGGAGTTTCACCGCGGCCACTCTCAGCTCATCGAGTTTCTCGTCGCCGGACAGCGGCCGGTTTGTTTTACCTGCTACGCGCACCAATTTCCGCCGCGCGTCAAAAAAGGAGCGCCGATCGTGCCGCTACTGAGCGAAGGCGTCGGCGAGATCGGCGGCAGCGTCGGCGTGCTGAAAGGCGCGCCCCATCCAAACACGGCGCTGCTTTGGGCCCGATGGGTTGCCAGTGAAGAAGGACAGCGCGTCTACGCCCGCGCCGGCGAGACGCCGGCCCATCCCAACGTTGATCCAGTGGAAAAAGTCCGGCCGGCGAACGCTTACATGCTCGGTCAAGACGACGTTAAGGAATTCCCCAAGTACGAAAAGATCTGGAAAGAGATATTTCAGATAAGATAATTGCCGACCCGCGCAGCTAGATTGTCGCGATCTGATAACTTGGCTGCCCGGCTGCGAATAATCTATTTCAAAATCTCCTTCATCTTCGCCACCAGCGCCGGTTCTAACTTGAACAGGTCGCGCACCTGCTTGTGAATTTCCTCACCATCGATCGGATCGAGGTCGAGCTTGGCTCGCTGCGTGTCAGCGATGAATTCCAGATCTTTTATGGTGTCGAGAAATGCTTTGCGCAGAACCTGAACGCGCTCCCTCGGCGTGCCGGGAGGCAAAACATAGAAACGATTCAACACGCCGTTGGTGCGCGCCGCGGTAAGAATCATTCTGCGCGCCTCGTCGCTCTTCGCGAGATCCGGCGCCCAAGGGACATTGGGCACCTCGGGATGGGGCCTCAGATTGGCTTGAACCAATAGCGTGACATCCCCTTTGTCCAGTTCCGCACGCCAAGTCGCCTTGAACGATTCCCAGGAATTGCAGATGCCGTGGACTTCGCCGGAGTTGAACGCCAATCTCACCGGGCCGGTGCCTTTGTAGCCCGACACCATTTGCAGCGGCAGGCCCAACGTCGCTTTCAAAACTTTCGGAATGTCGTCGGTGCCGCCGCCCGGAGCGACACCGCCGATTTTGAGAACCGTGCCCGAAGCCTTCCACTGCTCGATACTGGTGATGCCGGTGGATTTGGCGATGCCGATCATGAAATTGTCCTGCGCCGGCACGCCGAGATATTCAAACTTGGGTCCTTCGAATTCGACGCCAGCAAGTCCAAGCATCTGCTGAAATACCAAGCCGCCAACGAAGTTGCCCATCGTGAGCCCGTCGGGCTTTGCCGCTTTGTAGATGAAATTCGCCGCCAACAGGCTCGCCGCGCCCGGCATGTTGTCGACGATCAGTGCTGGATTGCCTGGGATGTGTTTGCCCATATGGCGCGCAATGACGCGCGAATAAGTGTCGAAGCCACCGCCGGGCGCCAGACCGACGACCAGGCGGATGGTTTTGCCCCTGAAGAAATTATCCTGGGCCAAAACCACAAGCGCTGATTGGTTAAGAAAAAGCATTAGGCAAAACGTGAACCGTAAACCTCTAACCATCCCACCCATAGTTTCCTCCTGGGAATCCATCCCTTTCGCGCCTTCAAGAATTAGTGGCGGCGCCGATTAAAGCAAGTTTCTGCAGCCCAAACAACATTAAAAGCCGACAATCTCACATTCAAGAGTTTGCCGCAGACCGTGCCACAATTCACAGTCAGACGACCCCACCTTCACGCTCGCTCGTGATCTGATTCCATGGGCGGCGCATGCGCGCAAACGTGATTTATAACCCAATGCGCGACTAGTTTCGGTTTAGGTAAAACACAGGGAAAAATGCCACCGTCAAAAAAACATTGATCCATAAACACCGATCTCTTACAATTTATACTCGATGACGTTTAGCTCGGGAGTTTTGGTATGATTAAGGAACTTGCGACCTTTATAGCACGCCTTCGGAAGGTGACGATCGTTCTCTTCGCGCTTGCGTTCTCCAATGTGCTCGCTTTTATCAGCGTCATGAGCGGTGGCGCGGTCGATTTCTTGTTGCTCTATCTGCTGCCGGGATTTCTCTGCAGTTGGTTCATCTCGCGCAACAGCGGCATCTTTGCCGCTGTCTGGGCGTCCCTCGTTTGGTTCGCTGGGTATGCGATGCCGCAAGGCATCTACTCGCAAACTTGGGGCGATTTTTGGAATCTGCTGATGCGCACCGGTCTGTTTGTCTCCTGCGCCATCATGCAAGCACAGCTGCGCGCCAAGTTCGACGACTTGTCCCAACTAGCCGCCCGCGATTTGCTCACCGGACTGCCGAATGGACAGGTGTTCTACGAATTGGCCGCTATCGAAATCCGAAATGCGCTCGGCGCGCAACCGATGACTTTGGCGACGATCGATGTTGCCGGTCTGCAAACGATTAACTACCGCTTCGGTTATCCCGCTGGCGACCGGATGCTGAGCGCGATCGCCCAGACAATCAAGCAGCATGTCCCTCGGCCGGACCTGGTTGGCCGTATGGGCGGAACTTCATTCTCGATCTTCCTGCCCAACACGACATCGGAGTCGGCCCATGCGATTCTCCAGCGCGTTCACGACGCGCTCGACGAAGAGCGCCGTAAAGCTTCGCACCCATTGACCTTCTTCTTTAGTGCGGTGGCCTGCTTGAAACCGCCCAAAACCATCGCCGAGCTTTTGTACCAAGCGGATACCCAGTTGGATCGCATGAGGGGAGCCAAGACGGACACGATTCAAGTTGCTGCCCTAGAAGAATTGCCGGCGCTGAACTGAGCGGTAGTAGCGGGCTAACGGTAGAGCGCGTTGATAAAGCCGCTCTTCTCCAGTTCTTGGAGGATACTATCGTCGTAGAATCGTTTCGGTTCTTGGCCTTTCGCTTTGGCATTGACCTGAGAAAGCTCGTCGATGACCGTGCGAAACGACTCCGGCGTAGGACTCGGCACTCGCTTCAAATACTTAATCACGGAAACTTCGTAGGTCTCATCCATCATCTCTTTGTCCATGGTGCGGAAATACTTCATCATCATGTCGATGGTAAACGCTTTGTCTTTCTTGATGCGCGCCGTCGCCTCGAGAATGGATTTGACGTAATTGGTCACCGCGTCGCGTCGCTGCGCCATAAAACTGCGCCGCACGGTAATCCCGGTCGAAGCGTAAGGAACGCCTAACGAGGCGATGTCTAGCAACTCGCGGTATCCTTCACGCCGCGCCTGAATGATAGAGGGGTAGGACAAAATCGCGGCTTGAATGCGGCCGCCGCGCATCGCGGCCAGATTCGTCGACACCGCGCCGGCCTGGACGAGCGATACATCCTTGACCGGCTCCAAGCCGTAGTGATGAATCGCCATGCGCGCCGCGGTATCGATGGAAGTGCCGAAGCGGCTGATGCCGACCGCCTTCCCCTTTAAATCCTCGCCTCGCTGCACGCTCGGAATCGCCATCAAACTGGTGACCAATCGCTCGGTGGTGATCGCCAGCGAGATCACGTCAGAGCCGCCAATCGCCGCACTCGCCGTGGTGCTGCCGGCGATGGCGAGAAATTCGATCTCGCCGGCAATCATCGCGGCCATCCCTTCGTTGCCGCTCGGAAACGCCACCAGATCGATGTCGAGGCCAAATTTTTTATACAGTCCGGCCTCCTTCGCCGCCCAATAGGGCGTCATGTTGCCGGAGAGCGAGGCATAGCCGGCGCGCAATTTTCGGCCTTCTTGAGCCCAAGCAAAAGTTGAAATCAAAAGAATGATAATGGGCAGTAAGGTCGCCCGTCGGCGGCAGCGACGGCCGGAATCAACTAAAGTCATCGGCAGCCTCCCGATAGATTAATTTGTCGATGATGTCGGACTCCGATTTGTAGACAGAACTGACGAAAGAAACAACCCGTGAGTTTTCTCAGGAAAGAAAATCGGTCAGGGGTTGCCCTGAAAGTGCTGGGTCAACCAAGCAACAATCTCGACGACGCCGGTGCCGTCCTTAAGATTACTGAACAAGAATGGCCGCGCACCGCGCATCCGCCTGGCATCAGATTCCATCACCGCGAGATCGGCGCCGACGTAGGGCGCCAGATCGATCTTGTTGATCACCAGCAGATCGGATTTGGTAATGCCAGGGCCGCCCTTGCGCGGGATCTTGTCGCCCGCGCTCACGTCGATGACATAAATCATCAAATCGGCCAGCTCCGGGCTGAAACTCGCCGCGAGATTATCGCCACCCGATTCGATCAGAATCAAATCTAGATTGGTGAAGCGTCGATTGAGCCGCGCCACCGCTTCGAGGTTGATCGACGCGTCCTCACGTATCGCCGTGTGCGGGCAGCCGCCGGTCTCGACGCCGATGATTCGCTCCGGCTCGAGCGCTTGGTGGCGCGCTAAGAACTTAGCGTCTTCCTCGGTGTAAATATCGTTGGTAACGACGGCGATATTAAATTGTTCGCGCAGCGCGCGACAAAGCGCCAACGTGAGCGCGGTCTTGCCGGAGCCGACCGGGCCACCAATGCCAACGCATAAGGGTTGCGTGCTCTTCATATAAACTAAACGCTGCCACTTCGCGGGCGGGGTATTGACCCCGCCGCCAATTAAAATAATCGCAAAGGGGATGCTTCCCCCCTTTGGAAACTCCATTTTAAGGTTCCATGCTGCAAGCAGCGTGGTCAACCTCGAATGTCACTTAAGAACGAAACAGACGCGAGTACTGAGTCTCATGATGGCTCGAAAGCAAAGCCAATCCCGGTGCAAAGCTGCCGAGATTGTCATCGGCCAGCGTCGCCGCGCGATCAGCAATGGCGCCAAGCCGCTCGCCGAGCGTGAGCAGCATGCGCTGCCCATCGGTTTGGCCGAGCGGCACCGCCTTCAGCGCCGCCATCATCTGATTCTCCAGCCATGCCCAGAGATAGGCCACCAAGGCCGGCTGCGCTGCAATCTGCCACTGCACCGCTGCACAGGCGAAGGATGTCGGCAACGCGATTTCTTCCAAACCGGCAAGATGGGCGCGCGCAACTTCATTCGTTTCCTCTAATTCCGTCAGCAGTTTTCTCAACGAATAACCCATCTGCACGGTTTCCGCTCTCAGCTCCGCAGTTTCACGGCTGGCGAGAAACAGCGCATTCCAGTTGTCGATTGCAGCAAAATCACTCGCATCCCAAGCGGCGATCAAACGCAGCAGCACTGGCGCTTCCATGCGCGAGACGGAGTATTCGAGCATGTCGCCAATCCACTGGGTCGCCGTCGGCGCGTCGCGCACAATTCTTCGCTCAACCGCCGCTTCCAAACCTTGCGAATAACTATAGGCACCCACCGGCAACGCCGGGCTGGCGAGCTGCAACAAGCGTACGAGGCGGATATCAGCTTCAATAATGCTCATCCGCGCGAATGCTCCGGGCCGCCGAATTCGTGAATACGCGGCGCGCGGTCGAGGCTATTTTCACGATGTGAATGCGCGCCACGGTAGGCGCCCGCTTCCGGCTCGAACGGCGCTTCGATTTTCGCAAGCTTGGCGCCGAGGCCGCTAAGCATCTCTTCGAGGACGGGATCCGCAAAAATTCGCAGAAAACCGTCGCCCACCTGCACCGGCACATGGCGGTTACCCAAGTGATAAGCCACGCGGGCGAGTTCGGTCGCCGTAGCACACTCGACATGCACGACGTGCTCAGCCGCGGCGATCACTTCGATAACGCGGCCGTCGGACGCCAGCAGCAATTCGCCGCCGCGCAAGGTCGCCCCACGCGGCAACCTCAATGCAACTTCCTCACCGGCGGCAAGCGCAGTGAAAAGCCAGCGCTTCTGGCGCAGCTCAAATGGTAATCTGAGTTGTCCCTGCACTTCGGTACGCGCGCCGGATTTTAGTTTCGCTGTAATCTCGATCATCGTATTTTGCGCCCTTTGCGTTCTTTGAGGCTAACCTTCCGAATACGAAACTCTTCTATGTAACTTTTGTAGTTGCCATCCGCGATCAATTGCGCGCCATGCGCAAACTTTCGGATGCCTAACCGCGGCGGCGCAGCGGACGCTGAGCAAAGAGTTTTTTGGTTAAGATACATTCCGAACTCTGCGAACTCCGCGTCGCTGCGGTGAAATCCCCTCCTCGTTCCTCCCCTGCGTCGCGGGGGGAGGATGAAGTTGGGGGGCACGCTCATCAGAACAAAAAGTAGCGCTGCGCCATCGGCAACACCGTCGCCGGTTCGCAGACCAACAGCTCGCCGTCGGCGCGCACTTGATAGGTCTCGGCATCGACGTCGATGTTCGGTTGATAGTTATTGTGCACCATATCTTTCTTTTTCAACTTCCGAGTATTTTTCACCGCCACCAACCGACGTGACAGTTTTAACTCTTGCAGCGCGGCATTTTTCAGCGCCGCTTTCGACACGAAGGTAATCGAATTGCTCAATGCCTTGCCGAAGCTCGCGAACATCGGCCGGTAGTGTACCGGCTGCGGCGTCGGAATCGACGCGTTGGGATCGCCCATCGCCGCGGCGGCGATCATGCCGCCCTTGATAATCAGCGCTGGCTTTACGCCGAAGAACGCCGGCTGCCACACAACCAGATCGGCGAGCTTGCCCTCCTCCACCGAGCCGATCAGTTGCGCCATGCCATGAGTGATCGCCGGGTTAATCGTGTACTTTGCGACGTAACGTTTGACCCGCCCGTTATCATGCGCCGCCGGATCCCCTTTCAGCGCGCCGCGCTGGGTTTTCATTTTGTGCGCCGTCTGCCAGGTGCGGATGATCACTTCGCCGACGCGCCCCATCGCCTGCGAATCCGATGACATCATCGAAAACGCCCCCAGGTCATGCAGAATATCTTCAGCCGCGATGGTTTCTTTGCGGATCCGCGACTCGGCGAACGCCATGTCCTCGGCGATGGCCGGATCGAGATGGTGGCAGACCATGAGCATGTCGAGATGCTCGGCGATGGTGTTCACCGTATACGGCCGCGTTGGATTGGTCGACGACGGCAAGACGTTGGGCTCGCCGCAGACTTTGATGATATCCGGCGCATGGCCACCGCCGGCGCCTTCGGTGTGGAAGGTATGAATCGTCCGGCCCTTGAACGCCTTGATCGTCGCTTCGACGAAACCCGATTCGTTCAACGTATCGGTGTGAATCGCTACTTGGACATCCATCTTGTCGGCGACGGACAAACAATTATCGATGGCGGCCGGCGTCGTGCCCCAATCCTCGTGCAGTTTTAATCCAATGGCACCGGCATTGATTTGCTCCACCAGCGGCGCCGGCAAGCTTGCGTTGCCTTTGCCGAAGAAGCCGAGATTCATCGGAAACGCTTCCGCCGCGGCGAGCATCGACTGTATGTGCCATGGCCCCGGCGTGCAAGTCGTCGCGTAAGTTCCCGTCGCCGGGCCGGTGCCGCCGCCAAGCATGGTCGTTACGCCGGACATCAATGCTTCTTCAATCTGCTGCGGACAGATAAAATGGATGTGCGAATCGATGCCGCCGGCGGTAACGATCCTGCCCTCGCCGGCGATCGCTTCAGTCGCCGCGCCAATGGGAATCGTCACGCCCGGTTGAATATCCGGGTTGCCCGCCTTGCCGATCTTCCAGATGCGTCCATTCTTGATGCCGATGTCAGCTTTGACGATACCCCAATGATCGACGATCAACGCGTTGGTGATGACGGTATCGGCGACCTTCGCTGCGCCGAGTTGGCTTTGCCCCATGCCGTCGCGAATCACTTTACCGCCGCCGAATTTCACTTCCTCGCCGTAGATCGTGAAATCCTTTTCAACTTCGATCCATAAGTCGGTATCGGCGAGCCGCAGCCGATCGCCGACCGTCGGCCCGAACATCTCCGCGTAAGCTTGGCGCGTGATTTTCATTTCAACGCTCCCATCACTTTGCCGTTAAAGCCGTAAACTTTTCGCCCGCCGGCAATCGCCACCAGCTCCACGGTGCGCGCCTGCCCGGGCTCGAAGCGCACCGCCGTGCCGGCGGTGATGTTCAAACGAAAGCCACGGGTCGTCCTGCGGTCGAACTTCAGCGCCTCGTTTGTTTCAAAAAAGTGATAATGCGATCCGACCTGAATCGGCCGGTCGCCGCTATTCGTGACCTCCAACGTCAAAGTTTTGCGCCCCGCGTTCAATTCAATCTCACCGGCGCCAACTTTCATTTCACCTGGAACCATTTCACCGTCTCCAATCAAGATAAGTCGAGAGGGGTGAGGCCTCAGGGGTTCCGGATTTTTTACCCCTAACCCCTACCATTCACCCCTTACCGTTTCTAAACAATCGGCTGATGCACCGTCACCAATTTCGTCCCATCGGGAAAGGTCGCTTCGACCTGGATCTCCGGAATCATTTCCGGAACACCTTCCATCACGTCATCGCGCGTTAACAACGTCGCCCCCCAGCCCATCAAGTCTGAGACGCTCCTACCATCGCGCGCTCCTTCCATGATCGCCGCGCTGATGAACGCCACGGCTTCGGGATAGTTGAGCTTCAAACCGCGCGCTTTGCGCCGCTCGGCGAGCAGCGCCGCGGTGAAGATCAGCAGTTTATCCTTTTCTCTTGGGGTAAGCTCCATTTCTAACTCCTAAAAGTGGAACGACCAAGGGTCGAGGTTGGAAGATTGAGGATGGAGGATCGAAAATCATCGTCGTCTATCCTCGATCTTCTATCCTCCATCCTCGACCGACTCAGGTGCGCCAAATGCGCGGATCGATGGCGTCACGCCCAGCCACCACCGGACGCAGGATGTGCCACAATTGGATAAAGTAATTTTTCGCCGCTTCGCTCGAGGTACCCAAATAACGGCCGACAAATAAACCAGGTAGCGAAGTGACCGCGCCGTCGCCAGTCGAGGGCTGCAACACGCGGCACGCAATCAATTGGCCAGAATTGAGTTTGTCTGATGCCGCCAACAATGTGCCAACCACCGATTGGCCCGCCAGCACCACGGACGATCGCAGCGCCGCACCACTTCCTTCAAGCCGGCCATTTTCCAACCATCGAGGCTGGTTGTCACGTTCGATAACTGTGCGCCCACGAAAGCTGCCACTCAAAAACGTTTCTCCCGATCCAGTCCGTCCAAAACAGCAAATTTCCCAACCGATAAAACTTGCATCGCCCGACAGCCGCACCGCTGTGCGTAGTTCGGCATGAGCGCCGTTGAAAATTATGTTCTCCTGCGGCAGCCATTCCAGACAGGCGCCGCCGTTCACGTCGAATTGAAGCGATTGGCGCGCCCACGGGCCGACCGAACGGTACCATTTGCCGGCGCCCGGCGTGGTTAACAGCGCATGGGCATTTTCATCCAGCCGCGCGTTGAGTTGAATGTCATCACCGCTGGCAATTCCTCCCGGTGGATGAACCACGATGGTATGACACACCGCGTCGCCTTCCGGATAGAGCGGCTTTTGTACCACCAACGGTCCATCGTGGCGTCGCGCCGCCAGCACCGTGCGTGCGGCGCGGCGCTGGTATGCGAGCGCAAGTGCGGCGCGCCAACCGACCTGCGAATCTGCATCCGGCGGCATGGCCGGATCATAGCGCGAGAAGGCTGCGTACGTCATCCTTATCCATGTCGGCGCCGCGCCCACGCTGCACGATCGTGCCGCGTTGCATGACGATATATTGATCGGCGAGTGAGCGGGCGAAATCGTAATACTGCTCGACCAGCAGGATCGCCATGTCGTCGCGCTTGGCTAATTCTTGAATCACCCGCTCGATGTCCTTGATGATCGACGGCTGAATCCCCTCGGTGGGCTCGTCGAGCATCAGCAACTTCGGTTTGGTCAGCATGGCGCGGCCGATGGCGAGTTGCTGCTGCTGGCCGCCGGAAAGATCGCCGCCGCGCCGCCGCCGCATGGTTTCCAAAACCGGAAACATTTCGTAAATCTCCGGCGCGATCTCCTGTGTCTTTTGTCCGGCCAGCCCGGTGAGTAAATTTTCCTCCACGCTCAAGCGCGGGAAAATTTCCCGTCCCTGGGGCACATACGCCATGCCGCGCCGGGCGCGCGCGTGGGGCGCGGCACGGGTGACATCTTGGCCGTCGAACTGAACCTTCCCGGATTGAATCCGCTCCAAACCCATCAAGGATTTCAAGAGCGTGCTCTTGCCCACGCCGTTGCGGCCGAGCACCGCTGTGCAACTGCCGGCGGCAATCTCGAACGAGATGTCATTCAGCGTGTGGCTGCCGCCGTAGTAATGATTCAAGCTATCGACTCGCAGCATCGTCAGCGTCCCAGATAGACTTCGATCACCCGCTCGTCGTTCTGCACCGTTTCCATCGAGCCCTCGGCGAGCACACTGCCTTCGTGCAGCACGGTCACTTTACGCTTGAGCGACGCGACGAAATCCATGTCATGCTCGACGACGATCAGCGATTGCCGCCCTTCGAGGGACAAGAATAATTCCGCCGTGCGCTCGGTCTCTTCATCGCTCATACCGGCGGCGGGCTCGTCGAGCAAGAGGATTTTCGGCGCCTGCATGAGCAACATGCCGATTTCCAGCCACTGTTTTTGACCGTGCGACAAAAGACCGGCAGGTTCGCTCATCCGGCTGGCTAAATTTATCCGCTTGAGCATTTCATGGATGCGGTCTACCTGCTCCGAACTGCGCCGGTGCAACAGAGTGCTCCAAACGCCCTTCGGCCCCTCCATGGCGAGCTCCAGATTTTCAAACACGCTGTGATTCTCGAACACCGAGGGCTTTTGAAATTTTCTACCGATGCCGAGCCGGGCAATCTCATACTCGGTGCGCTGGGTGAGATCGATTGTCTGGCCGAGAAAAACGCTGCCACTGTCGATACCGGTTTTGCCGGTGATCACATCCATCATCGTCGTCTTGCCGGCGCCGTTGGGGCCGATGACGCAACGCAGCTCGCCGGCGTCGATAGCGAGGGACAACTCATTGAGCGCGCGGAAACCGTCGAAGCTCACCGTCACGCTATCGAGATAGAGAACCACGCCATGGGAGACATCGATCTGGTCAGCGGCAACCAGATGACTCATGCCGGTGGCGACGGCACCACCGTCCAGTTCAGAATTAGCGACCGCGGTGCTCATCGCGCGCGACTCCTGCGCCATCCCATTACGCCTTGGGGGAGAAACAAGGTCACGAGCACGAACAGCGCGCCGAGAAAATAGAGCCAGAGTTCCGGCCAAGCGACGGCAAAATAACTCTTGGCGCCGTTGACGATGCCAGCGCCGACCAGCGCACCGACCAGGGTGCCGCGCCCGCCCACCGCCACCCAGATGGCAATCTCGATGGAATTGGCCGGCGACATTTCGCTCGGATTGATGATGCCCACTTGCGGCACGTAAAGCGCGCCGGCAATGCCGCATAACACCGCCGACACAGTCCAGACGAACAGTTTGTAGTCGCGCGTGTTGTAGCCGGAAAACATCGTGCGCGACTCGGCGTCACGGATCGCCGCTAACACCCGGCCGAATTTCGACGTGACGATATAACGGCAGAGCAGCAAAGTCACAATCAGAAATAGACCAGTGATGACAAACACACTGACGCGCGTGCCGGGATGAGCCAGCGAGAAGCCGAGAATCCGTTTGAAATCGGTGAAACCGTTGTTGCCGCCGAAACCGGTATCATTGCGGAAGAACAGCAGCATGAAGGCAAAGGTGAGCGCTTGCGTGATGATCGAAAAATACACACCCTTAATGCGCGAACGGAATGCGAACCAACCGAAGATGAAAGCCAGCAGTGCCGGCACCAGCAGTATTTTCACCAGCGCCAAGATAAAATATTCACTGCCGGCCCAGTACCAAGGAAACTCTTTCCAGTCGAGGAACACCATGAAGTCCGGCAAGAAACTGCGGTATTGCCCTTCGTTGCCGATCTCGCGCATGAGATACATGCCCATCCCGTAACCGCCCAGGGCGAAGAACAAGCCATGGCCGAGCGAGAGAATTCCGGCGTAGCCCCAGATCAAATCCATCGCTAGCGCTACCATCGCGTAGCACATGATCTTGCCGATCAAGAGCACGTAATAATCGGAAACATGCAGCGGACTCGCCGGCGGCACAATGAGTCGGAGCGATGGAATCACCACACAAATACCCGCCGCGAACGCGCCGAGCCAGAGCCAGGCGCGCCGGTCGTAAAGTGTTGCCATCGCCGAAGCCAAAGCAGCCATGTCAACTATCCGCCGTGCGTCCCTTGAGAGCGAACATTCCCTGAGGCCGCTTTTGGATGAACAGAATGATCAGGATCAAGACGAAAATCTTGCCCAGCACCGCACCGGCGAAGGGTTCGAGAATCTTGTTCACTTCGCCCAAACCGATGGCCGCGATGATTGTGCCCGCCAGCTGGCCGACGCCGCCGAGCACCACGACCATAAAGGAATCTACGATATAACTCTGGCCGAGGTCGGGACCGACGTTGCCGATCTGTGATAGTGCCACGCCGCCGAGACCGGCGATGCCGGAACCGAGACCGAAGGTGAGCCAGTCGACGCGCGGCGTCGGTATGCCCATGCAATCCGCCATACCGCGGTTCTGCGTCACCGCGCGCACGTAAAGTCCAAGTCTAGTCCGCGCCAGAAAGAGCCACATCAAGAAGACTACGGCGGCGGCGAAAAATACGATCGCGATGCGGTTGTAGGGCAGCACGACATCCGCGCCGAGATTGAAGCCGCCGGACATCCAGGTCGGGTTGGCGACCTCGACATTCTGCGCGCCGAACAGCATGCGGACAAATTGAATCAAGATCAGGCTAATGCCCCAGGTCGTCAGCAGAGTTTCCAGCGGACGGCCATAGAGAAAACGAATTACGCCGCGCTCGAGCAAAATGCCGACCAAGGCGGCGACAGCAAATGCCGTTGGGATGGCGGCAACTAAATACCAATCCAACGATTGCGGCAAGTAAGCGCGAAACAAGGTCTGAACCACATAAGTCGTGTAGGCGCCGAGCATCAACATTTCGCCATGGGCCATGTTGATGATGCCCATCAGGCCAAAGGTGATCGCCAAGCCGAGCGCCGCGAGCAAAAGCACGCTGCCAAGGCTCACGCCGCTAAACAACGCCCCGAGAAGTTGTGGGATGATAAAACTCTGCTCGATCGCCTTAAGCGCCTTTTCCGCTTCGGCGCGCACGTCGGCATCGGCCTCGGCAAAGCTGCCGTCGGCATTCTTTTGCAGCAACGCGGCTATAATGGGTCTGGCCTGCGGATTTCGACTTTCACCGAGAAGCTTAGCCGCCTGGCGCCGCACCACCGCATCGCTGCTTTTGATCTCGATCAGCGCGCGCGCCTGCGCCAACAGCGCCTTCACTTCGCTATCGGCTTCCCGCGCCAGCGCCGCTTTGATTAGCGGCAACATTTCCGCGCTCGGATCGCTGGCGACAGTCGTCGCCGCGCCGACGCGCTCGGCGCGGTCCGGCGAAAGCAATTTTAGCGCGGCCATCGCGCCGTCGAGCGCGCCACGAACACGATTGTTGATGACGATCGCTTCGAGTTTGTCCGGCGGCGCGTCTATCGCTTCACCGGACAGAGCATCCTTGACGGAACCACCGGCAACAATGACCAGGCGGCCCATAAATAGTTGCAAGGCATCGTCTTGCATCGCTTTGAGCAAAGCCAGCGCCCCGGTTTCGCCCGATGCGGCGATCTTATTGATCGCGTCCAGCTTGGCCTCGCTGTCTTCGGCGGCGAGTTGCTTGGCGACGGCGGGATCAAATGCATGGACGGCTGGCGTTGCGCCAACGGTCCAGCACAGGATGAATGCGATGCCGCACCAACCGTTCAAGGTCATTTCTGGCCGCCCTTGTCGCTCGATCGCCGGTGCATATCTTAAGGCGGTTTGATATCACACAACCGACGACCTTTGCGAGTCGCCGGTGGGCAGTCGCGTGGCGCTTACTTTTTCTTCGCGATCATTTCCGGCTCGTCTTTCTTCTTGTCGTTGCCCGCAATATACGGACTCCATGGTTTGGCCTTCACCGGCCCGGGAGTTTTCCACACGACGTTGAACTGACCATCCGCTTTGACTTCGCCGACGAAGACCGGCTTGTGCAGGTGATGATTCTTCTCGTCCATCCTGATGGTAAATCCCGAAGGCGCCTTGAAGCTCTGGCCGCCCACGGCGGCGATCACCTTGTCCACGTCGGTGGTTTTCGCCTTTTCCACCGCTTGCTTCCACATGTACATGCCAACGTAGGCAGCCTCCATCGGGTCATTGGTCAACGGTTTGTCCTTGTGGCCGGCGAGATTTTTCGTCTTTGCGTAGGCGGCCCATTTCTTGGTGAACTCATCGTTGGTCGGATTTTTGAGCGACATAAAATAATTCCACGCCGCTAGGTGTCCTACCAATGGCTTGGTATCGACGCCACGCAACTCTTCTTCGCCGACCGAGAATGCCACCACGGGAACATCCTTCGCCTTCAAACCTTGATTGCCGAGTTCCTTATAGAAGGGCACGTTGGAATCGCCATTGATGGTAGAAATGACCGCCGTCCGCTTACCTTCGGCAGCAAACTTTTTGATTTTGCCAATGATCGTCTGGTAGTCGGTGTGACCGAATGGCGTGTACTCTTCCAGGATGTCGGCCTCTGGAATGTTCTTTGATTTCAGGAAGGCGCGCAAAATTTTGTTGGTCGTGCGCGGATAAACATAGTCCGTGCCGAGCAAGACGAAACGCTTGGCGGCGCCGCCGTCCTTCGACATCAAATACTCGACCGCTGGAATCGCCTGTTGGTTTGGCGCAGCGCCGGTGTAGAAAACATTTTTCGATAACTCCTCGCCTTCATACTGCACCGGGTAAAACAGCAAGCCATTCAGTTCCTCGAATACCGGCAATACGCTTTTGCGCGACACCGAAGTCCAACAACCGAAGACGACGGCTACTTTATCTTGGGTGAGCAGTTGGCGCGCCTTTTCGGCGAACAGCGGCCAGTTCGACGCCGGGTCGACGACTACGGCTTCCAGTTTCTTGCCGAGCACGCCACCCTTGGCATTAATTTCTTCAATGGCCATCAGGGTCACATCCTTTAAAACGGTTTCGCTGATCGCCATGGTGCCACTGAGCGAATGGAGCACGCCAATCTTGATCGTATCTTTACTCTGCGCTCTGACCGGCAGCGCTATGCCCAGCCAAGCGACCGCCGCCAGGACGCCGATTAGCGTAAAGAAGCCGCACCGGGTTGACCGGTTAAAATGAAACATTCTTTGAAGCCAGTTATTTTTCATGATTTTCCCCCAACGGATATAGTTTGTCATGCGCCGTTACCGAGCCTTGCGCACCAGATATTTTGACCGGCAGTAACTTTAGCGTTAAGTTTACCGAGGTCTTCAGCAACTAACGTGCCGACTTTTCGCAGCACGTTGTGAACGTAAATTGTGGAGGGAAATTCAAAGCTTAAGAACCGCGCAAAAAACACGTTGCGCGTTTGATTTGGGGTCGATGCCTAGCAACTGGGCAGCTGCCCAAATTGTGATCAAGCGGAAGAATATTTACCGTAGCGGGTCTTTGCGAAAAACCTACTCCTTGTTAACGCGTAGTTGTAATACCCAATTCCTGCTGCGCGCGCCTGAGATAACTCATGTCAAGATATTTTTCCGGCGCGGGGTACGGTTTACTTTTAAACAGTCGATCACCCATCAAGTCGATCAGCCGCTGAAATCCTTCGCGGTTCACCGTGCCGTCTTTGCTGATGATGCCCTGCGAAAGATATTCGTCGACGGTGACACGCGTCGACTTGAGCGGAATCCCCGTCCGTTTGGAAACCAGCTCCGCCGACTGTTCGTGATTGGCATGGGCCCATTGCATCGAGCGCACCATCGCTTTCAAATAACGCACCGTGAGCTGGCCGTTCGCCTCGGCCCAGCGGCCATCGACGATCAAGCTATGAAATTGCAGGTTGGGGATATAATCCGACAGGCGCGCGATTTCGCGAAAACCCAGCTCACGCGAGCGCGGCAAATCGCCGCCGAGCAGCATCGTCGCCGAAGTGCTGCATGTTCGAAGACTGGCGAGACGCTGGCCGGTGGGGCCGTTTTGGATGATTGTGTAGTCTTTGTTAAGCTCCAGCCCTTCCGCCTTGAGCATCTCGCGCAAGAAAATCGTGCTGCCGGAAACCAAACTGACTACACCAATCGTCGTTCCTTTCAGTTCCTTAATGCTCTTGTACTTCGGACAAGTAACGAGCGTGTAGGCGGCGACCGGCACCGTGCCGCCGATGATTTTGAGTGAAGCGCCGCGCTCCACCGCGTTGATCGCCGCCGATGGATCGACGATCGCAACGTTAACTTGCCCGGCGATCAGCGCTTGGATCAATGTGTCCGTAGAACCGATCAGAACGACATCGCCCTGAATCCCCTCTTGAGTGAAGAAGCCTTTGTCCGTCGCCGCATAGTTGGGCAGCTGTTCCACCGTGCGCGACACGTTGCCGATAATTACTCGGTCAGCGGCCTGGACGGATGAAAACGCTGTCCAGGTGATCAGGCAACAAATTATTTGGACGGCGGGCTTAATCATTGGTTCACTCTCCTACGGCTTCTGATAATAGTTGGCGTAAAAAAAATCGGCGATCTCTGCGCCCGTCGCTTTCCACACGCCGTCGTGGCCACAGATATATTGCAATGCCATGTCGAGGTATTTGATGCGAAACGCCAGGCCGATGACGAATGGGTGTAGTGGTAGCGTCATCACCCGCGCCTGCGTCGCGCCCTCGGCGTACAAGGTATCGAACTGATCGCAGACCATTTGCAACCAATCCTTCGGTGTGTGGCCGCCTTGAAAAATCACCCGAATATCGTTCAAGCCTTGCTGATACGGAATTGCGATCATGCGGCCAGATTTCACCCGCATCGCGCAGGGCTGATCGTCAAAACCCCAGTCGCAGACGTAATCGAATCCCTCGGCAGCTAAGTGATCGAGCGTGTTGGGGCTCTCATCGCCGCCGCCCGGTCCAAGCCAACCGCGCGACGCTTTGCCGGTCGCCGCCGCAATGGTGTCGCGAATTTTCCGAATAACCGAGCGCTCTTCGTCGGCGGGATATTGATTCATGCGAATGTTGTTGGTCACGCCGTGGCCGAGCCATTCCCATTTTCGCTTATTACCCTCTTCTATAATCGCCGGATGGTGCGCGCAGACATCGGCGTTAAGTAAAACGGTCGCTCGGATGGCATGCTTGTCGAGCGCTTCCATCATGCGGAACACGCCGATGCGCGAGCCATAGTCGCGCAGCGCGTAACCCGTCACGTCCGGCAATGAAGAGCTCGGCGCGCCAGGAATCACTTTGTCGACGTGAAAGAACTCGATATTCGGCGCCACCATCAGCGCCACCCGCGCTTTATTCGGCCATGTGAATGACTTGCGCCTGACCATCGGCGAGTAATCGTAACGCTCGGTTTGCATGATCGGCTCCCTACTTCGCCCGGTCCATCTTGAGGACTCCGTTCCTCTAACTGTTAAACCTCGCGCCGCTCAGCCACCGGCGCTACACCCTTTGCATTGCCTGGTGATTTTTTCCATGAACGAAGCCACTTCATGGGAGGAGTATTGACCCATTTGAACGGCGTCTCGGCGTCACGACGCCACGATCTCCTCATAGGTCGGCGTCGGCATGCCGGGCTTCCAACTCTGGTCGCGCAGTTCGATGCGGTTGCCGCTGGGATCGAGGACGAAAAGCTGGCGGCCGGTAAAAAATCCGCCGGGACGGTAATCCACCGGCTCGTGGATTTTTATGCCAAGCTCGTGGAAGAGTTTACATGCCTTGTTGAACATCTCGGGACCGACGTCGAAGGCATGATGCAAGCGGCCGTCCTGCTCGACGGTCCGGTAGAGCGGCTCTTTGCGCTTGCAGAGAAGAATGTTGTGATTGCCCAGCTTGAAACATGACATCGGCGAGTTGGCCAGCCGCCCGACATGTTCCAAGCCGAGAATCTCGCCGTAAAACTGTTCCGACTCTTCCAAGTTATTCACCGGGATCGACCAGTGCACCACCCGATCGAGTTTGAGCATGCCCATAAGCGTTCTCCTTTGAAGCTTCCCATAGCGCACTAACTCGAAGCTGTCTACAGTCGAAGATCGAGTTGGAGTAATGGCGTGTCGGGTTGCTGATGAATCGGGAATTATTTACGTCGTCAATCTTAACCACGTTGACAACCTTTCCCGTTCAACTTACATTTGCGTCGCTCGACGCGGAGGCGATATGGCGAATCGAACTATCACTATCGGCATGCGCGATTACGATCACACCCGGGCGCTGGCGGACGGCAGAGTCAAGATCGACGGCGTCGATCTCAAATTCGTCAACATCACGCCACCGTCGCAGATTTTTCTGCGCATGCTGCACGACGAAGAATTTGACGCCTCCGAAATGTCGTTGTCGAATTTCATGATCGCCATCGGCAAGGGCGATCGGCGTTTCGTCGCTCTGCCGGTGTTTCCTTCGCGCGTGTTTCGTCACTCCTATATTTGGGTGAACACCAAGGCCGGGATCGTCAAGCCGGCGGATCTCAAGGGCAAGAAAGTCGGCATCGCCGATTACTCGATGACCGCGCTGTTGTTCGTGCGCGGCCTGTTGCAGCACGAGTACTCCGTCGCGCCCGAGGAGATTCACTGGTTTCGCCGCCGGTCCGAACATGTTGCCATCGACATGCCGCCGGGCATTCGCATCGACAGCATCGCCAAGGATCAAACCCTCGACGGCTTGCTCGAAGCCGGCGTGCTCGACGCGGTTGCCGTCACCTCCGCGCCGCGCGCTTTTCTAAACGGCTCACCGCTCGTGCAGCGACTCTTTGCCGATTGCCGGACAGTAGAAGCGGAATACTATCGACGGACGAAAATTTTTCCGATCATGCATATGGTCGTGATCCGGCGCGCGACCTACGCACAGGACCCGTCGCTGGCGGTGCGTCTGACGCAAGGCTTTGAGTCTGCGAAGAAGTTAGCATTCGAAGGTTACGACGAAGACTTAACCGCGCTGCCGTGGACAAATTTGAATCTGGAATACGCCCGTCAGGTTCTCGGCCATGACGTTTACCCGTACGGTGTGAAAAACAATGCGGCGACGCTGGAAGCTGCGACGCTCTACTCGCACGAGCAAGGATTGACGCAGAAAAAATTCGCCGTGAGCGAACTTTTCGCGCCGGAGACTTTGGCGTCGCTCGGCGATTAGCAGTGCAAGCTAACGAAGCTTTTTGCGCAGCTCCGGCAGAAATCCGCTCGACTCCAGATTGCGCACGAAGCTTGCGTCGATGATCTGATCGAGATCAACCTGGGTGATCTTCGGGTTGATCCGCGCGACAATGCGCTGGACAGATTTGAAGGCAGCGACGTTGGGCGCCATGTCAAGCGTCGTCATCTTGCGCAGCACCTTGTAAGACCCTTCGATCACATCGTTTCGGCTCAAGCGTAGATTGCGCTGCAACACTTTGGTGACTTCCGCTTTATTATTGTCGTCGAGGATGTAGGCCACGGACTCCGCCAGCGCTTTGGCGACGCGCAGGTAAAATTCGTTGCGGCTGGCGACGGATTCTTTCAACCCGCATATTTCCGGGCCCTGGTAAGGAACCGAAAGATCGCCGGCGTCGACCAGCGATCTGAATCCATGCGGGTATAAAGTCTCGCTCAAACCGTAGGTGATCACGCCGAAGTCGATATTGTTGGTAATCATCGCCTGGGCCAGCGTCGCTTCATCGCCGATGACGCGCACTTTGATGCCGTACTTATCCGGATCGACGCCGAGGTGATCCAGGATGATCATTGTCTGCAACCACAAGCCGCCGCCGATGCTTTGCACGCCCACGGTTTTGCCGCGCAGATCTTCGGCGGTTTTGAGCTCTTTACGAACCATGAGATTGCGCGGGATCTTGTTCACCGGTCCGCCGATGCAAGTAAGCTTAATGCCGCCGGAAACGGTGCTCAAGATCGTCGACTGCGCCGGCCATACCGCTTCGACTTCCTTTGCAACCAAGGTCGCCACGCTTAGCGCGCCGTTACGCACCTGAACCATTTGCGCGTCGATGCCGTATTTCTTGAACAGGCCGCGCTCGATGCCGACCCACATCGACGTAGCGGTCTCATTGAAGCCACCGTAAGAAACCCGGAAACGCTCCTGGGCAGCACTCGGGGTGATAGGAAGTAATAGAATGAGAGCGATCGGCGCCCAGGCGAGCGTCGTTGTCCATCGTCGCAAGGTCATGGTGAATCCTTTCAGCTAAACGGCAGAATCACCGCCACTGAATGCACAAGTCGATTCAGCGCGCCGGCCGCAAACTTTCCATCAACCGTCCATAACCCGGCTTGCAGTCCATAATTCTAATCGCCTTCAGCGCGCCCCAAACCATCGCCGCCGGCGCGGCGATCACCGCCATACCGGTATCGGCTTCCAGCGGCGCGATGATGTCCACCGACGGCCAGCGCGGACAGGCGATGTAAATCGCGTCCGCTTTGGGATGTTCCCTGGCCACTCCGCGCGCGAGCTGAAACGCCGCGTCCGGCGATTGACTGGCAAAGTCGATGTTCTGCACCAAGCCGAGCCCCTTGGTCGCCGCCACTTTGAATCCGCTGGTTTGAAGAAAATTTTGGATTTCCTGATTGCGCGCTTCGATGAACGGGCTCACCACGATCACGGTGCGCGCGCCGATGGTGCGCAATCCATCGACCACGGCGCCGTTCGCCGTGACTACCGGCAAAGTCGTCGACCGGCGCAGCAAGTCCGCCAACTCCGCATCACCTGCCGGTCCTTTGGAGAGCGCCACCGGCGCACCGCCGCAGATGAGCACGTCGACTTTTTCCGCCACCAATTTCTTTCCGGCATCGACCAGCCGCGTAAATGCCGCCGCAGCTTGCTCGGCACCCAAGCTTTGAATCGGTTCGCTAATGGTCAAGCCCACATGCAAGACACCCTCGGGTAGGAGCTTGCGCATTTCCTCGCCCGAAGTATCAAGAATCGCCGGAGAGATATGACCGATCCGAGCGCGCCAACCGTAACGCATATAACGACCCCTTTCTTGATTTTTTCCGAGCCGACTACCGTCGAGGAATCGGATGCGACCGTAACAAAGCCGCCGCGCCGGTGTCAATCATGAAAGAATGGTTTCACGCTCGGACAATTTCTTCAGCATAAGCGCAGCTGCTTCGCGCCAAATAAAAAGGCCCATGTCGTTACGACACAGGCCTTTTGGTTTCGGTCTATCGACTTAATTGCGATTGGCTCGCCGATCACTCCTACTTGCTGGCGGCGACCACGAAACGCGCGCGGCGGTTCTGCGCCCAACACGCGTCGTTCTTGTCCTTGCACACGGGGATCTCTTCACCGTAGCTGACCGTCGACATTCTGTTGGCGGCGATACCCAGGGTCCCCAGGTAATCCATCGCAGCCTGCGCCCGTTTAGCGCCCAACGCCATGTTGTAGTCGGCCGCGCCACGCTCGTCGCAATGTCCCTCGATCTGGATGCGAGCCGTGGCGTTGGCCTTGAGCCAGTCAGCGTTGCCTCGGAGCGTCGCGCGCGCGTCGTCTGAAAGGGCCGCACTATCGAAATTGAAACCGATATCCTTGAGCGGACCCCCTGCGGCCGTTTGGCCTTGTTTCAGCGCCTCTAGGCTCGAAGTCGTGCTCGGAGCTGGCTTTGGCTCAGGCGGGGGTTTGGGTGCCGCGATTTTTGCCGGCGCCGGCGCGCTAGGATTTTCCGCGGTCCATTTTGGCGGCGGTGGATTAGCGGGATTACCGCACGCGAACAAGAAACTCAACGCCAATATTCGCACACCAATTTTGCCAATTTCTCCATGCCCCATCATCAGTGCCACCTTTCCAGTCCCGTCACGAACTGACTTGATGGGCCAATTGTGAAGGATCCCGCCGAACCTGTCAACTATTTTGTTAGTTAAAACTAGATTATGTAAACAGCCAAATCCCGTCACCGCGTCACGAAAATGCAAAAAAAGACCGAAATCACCCCGTATTCTCTAAGCCATAGCCATCAGGCGCACACCATAGAGCTTTGGCTGCGAGACAATCAGCCGGCGCCAGTTCGCTCCAGCATCGTTGCTGGCATACACCGACCCATCGGTGTAGGCGACGCACAGGGTGTCGGCATCCTCCGGATGGGCGGCAAACCCGCAAGTCATATGTTCATGGCCGGCGGGTAATCCGTTCTTCAAGAAGTTCCATGTCTTACCCGCGTCGTCGCTACGCAAGATCTGGGTTTTTGCGCCACCGGTTTGCGCCAATGCATTGCGGCTAAACTTGACCGTGTTGTACGGTCCGGCGCGCACCGTCCGGTAACCAGCCCAAGTGGCGGGACCATTTTCCGCTGCGCCGAGAAAGATTCTATCCGGCGCCGAAGCATGGTTGGTCATCGGAATCGCGTAGGCGCGGCCCATGCCGTACTCGCATTTCGACCATGTTTTACCGTCGTTGTCAGTTCGATAGGTGCCGATGCCCGTACTAGCGAACAGCGTCTCGATCCGGGTCGGGTGGCGGGTTACCCAATGGACGTCACGATAGACGCGGCCGTCTTCATGCTTGCCCATTTCATAGGGCACGATGCCGGCCGGGTCGTTGATCTTTGGGTAAGCGGTCGGACTCGCCGGGCCGCTGATGTCTTGCCAAGTCGCGCCGCGGTCGCGGCTCCGCGCCACTCCACCCTCTTCGATACCGACAATGATTTCATCCGGCACCCGCGCGTCGAGGACAATCGAGCGAGCATGCGCCACATGCGCACCCGGCGGAAACGTCCACTTGTTGTACTCCGGCAGATTGCGAAACGCCGCCAGCTCGTGGAACGAACGACCGCCGTTCTCACTAACATAGACCGCAGCTGGCAGAGTACCGACATAAATCTCGTTGGCTCGCGTCGGATGCACCGCCATCGTCCAGATATCGCGCCGGTCGATGCCGCCGGATGGCAGCCACTGCCAAGTCGCGCCGTCGTCTTCGCTCACGTGGATCTCGGTCAAAGTCGCCGCGTACAATTTTTTCGGATTGAATGGATCGCGCGCCACTTCGCGCACCGTTTCACCGTCCAGCGCGCTGTTGAGAATCTCCACGTTCTCCGTCCGTCCATCCCAGCGGCAACGCAGCAATCGATCCGCGCTCAACAAGAACAACTGTAAATTTTCAGCTCCCATGATGAACCTCCATGAGGATCACAGCTATTACGATTGGGATTTCCTCACGGTGAAAATAGGGCAAGGGATGAAGCGCCGTCAAGCCCTGTGACAAAAGAATCGGCCCGTCAGCCCTGGAAATTGCGACCGCCCTTGGATTAAATTAGCCGCATGGAAAAACGACCGGTGAAACCGCCCAACCCCAACCCCAGGCCGCCGCGGCTCAGGTTACCCTCCGGCGCCTGCGATACTCATCTGCATATCTACGGCCCCTTCGATCGCTACCCACTGGTTGAAGACCGTGGCTACGATCCCGATCCGCACTCGACGCTCGATGATTATCTGAAAACTCATCGCGCTCTCGGTTTGGAGCGCGCGGTCATCGTCACCGGCAGCGGCAACGGCACCAATAATCGAATCACCCTTGACGCCATCGCGCGCATGAACGGAAAATTCAAAGGGGTCGCGCTGCTCGACCCAGCGATCAGCGACACCGAGTTGCGCTGGCTCAAGGACGGTGGTTTCAGCGGTTTTCGCATCAAAGCGCAAGGCCGCGGTGGCTTTACCTACGAGGATACCAAACGCATCGTTGCCAGAACCAACGGCTTCGGTTGGCATGTCGAGTTCATGCCGCAATCGACGGCGGACGTGATCGCCGGCGTGCCGTTTTTGATTTCGCTCAAAGTGCCTTATCTCTTTGACCACGTCGCTGACGCCGAACCGCATATGTCAACCGAAGATCATGAATTCAGAGAGCTGCTCAGAATCCTCAAAAACGAAGAGCAGGCCTGGATCAATTTATACAGCTTCTATCAGCAGTCGGAACTTGGCCCGCCGGATTACAGCGACATGATCGGCGTTGTGCAGGCAGTCGTCGCCAACCGCTCGGATCATATCGTCTGGGGCAGCAACTGGCCCCACGGCGGCGTGCGCGTGCCGATGCCCGATGACGGCGACCTGCTCGATTTCCTGCTCGCCGCCGTGCCGGAGGAAAAAACTCGCAACGCGATTCTCGCCGACAATCCGGCAAGACTCTACGGCTGGCCGTCGAAGGAGAATGAAACGAATGGAACGTTTGGAACCACTGGAACCAACCGATGATCACAGAAGCGAATCTGAGATTGAACTTTGAACACTTGAACCTTGAACAACTCCGATGGAGGTAAAATGTACGGCTGGCGCGCTCGTATTGGTCATGTCGCCCCCTCGCGCGGCGACACCTTGGTCTACGAATTCTACAAGATGTTTCCCGAAGGCTTCATGATGCTCAACACCACCGGCACCGTGCGCCAGTTGGTCGACAGCGACTTCGAGGCGCAACTGAGCCGCATCGAAGAAGCCGTTCAGGATTTGGTCGACAATAATTGCGACTCGATCATCTTCAGCGGCTCGCCGCTGTTCACCCGTTTGCCGTTCGGCGCCGACCGCGAGCTCGGCAAGAAGCTCAGCGACAAGTTCGGTGTGCCGGTCGCCGCCGGGCTGACCGCCGAAGTCGAAGCGCTGAAGGCGATGAAGTGCACGAAGCTGGTCGTCGGCACGCCGTACGAAGATGAAATCAATCAGCGGCTCAAGCGCCACTTGGAACAATCCGGCTTTGAAGTCCTGCAGATCGCCGGCTACGGTGTGCGCAAAAACTCCCAGCTCACCGACTTGCCGGTGCACGCGTCATATAAAATCGCCAAGCGGCTCTACGCCAAGGGCCGCGACGCCGACGGCATCTTCATCCCCTGCCCGCGCTGGCCGACGATCACCGATGTCGCCCTGCTCGAAGATGAAATTGGTAAACCCGTAGTCACCAGCAGCCTTGCCTGTATCTGGCACGCCATGAAGTTGATCGACATCAAGGAAAACGTCAGAGGCTTTGGCCGTTTGATGGAAAGTCTCGCGGCATGATGAACGCTGGCGACGCAGATAAGATATGTAAAAAAAACCGTGGATCGGCGTGGTCTCGATCTCTACTTTCCACTGTTTGAGCTTCGTCCCCACACTTTCGCTGCCGTCTCCAGCATCACGTCGATCTTTCGAAACTGCTCGTCCTCCGTCAGCAGATTGCCGCGGATGCTGGAGGCGAAACCGCATTGCGGGCTGAGTGCCAATTGCTCCAGCGGTAGAAAGCGCGCCGCCTCGTCAATGCGGCCGCGCAGTGCATCGACGGTTTCCACGCGGCCGACCTTGGTGGTAATCAGTCCGAGCACGGCGATCTTGCCTCTGGGCACAAAGCGCAGCGGCTCAAATCCGCCGGCGCGTTCGGTATCGTACTCCAGCAGCAGCCGTTGGTGTTTGAGTCCATTGAATAACTTCTCGGCGATCGCATCGTACTTGCCTTCGCGATGCCACATGCTTTGCCGGTTGCCGCGGCAGATGTGAATGCCGAAAGTCACGTTAGGTAAATTGGCGATGACCTCGTTGTCAGCGTGAATCGACCGTTCCATTGTCGCCATCGGCTCTTCGCCACGCCCACGCATCGCAGCTAGCGAATCCGCATCGACGTAAGCCGTGTAGCCGGGGCCGTCGATGCCGACGTAGCGGCAACCGGTCTGTACAAGCTCGCCAATCATCTGCCGTTCCACCGCGACAACATCGCACAAGAATTCATCCGTATTCGCATAGACGGACCGCGACGCATCGGCGTCATAGCATTGTTGAATCCGGTCCGGACCAATCAAGGTTATTTTCACCGGCCGCTCGGTTAGTTTCTGTGCAAAGCGGAAATCGTCGACTAAAGTGTTGCGAATCAGCTTCAACCGCGCCGTGACGCGCTTGCGATTGAGCAAGATCGGGTCCTGGCCTTTGTGCGTGCCGTCTTTTCCCTCGTCCTGGCGCGCAAGAATTTCGTGATAAGTTCTCGCCCCCGCTTGCCACTCTTCCACGCCGGCAACCACGGCAAAGCTTTCCATAAAGCTAGTCCGGCGAAATTCGCCGTCGACGACGATCGGCAAATTATGCGCGACCTGCTTCGCGACAACGTCGCGAATCGCGTCGTCTTGCGCTTTCTTCAAGTCCGCTTCGCTCGTCTTGCCATCGCCATAATCCGCAAAAGCATGTTTAAGTTGTTGCGGCCGCAGCAAGCTGCCGATCAAATCCACTCGCATCGAATTGAGATCCACTAGTTGTTCTAACCTTTCCACTTACTTCGGAAGGGCAACCACAGACGGGGAATTACTCCCGCCAAGGCGCAAAGTACGCCAAGTTCGGAACCGCAAAGGTAGATAATTTTACAAACCATTTTCTGCTTTTTTTCCGACCTTTGCGTCCTTGGCGTCTTTGCGGGAGATAATCCGATTTCCCTCTTTGCGTTCTTTGCGCCCTTTGCGGTTAAGTATCCGAATCCGACGACGCCCGTCAACCAAGCTCCTTGATCGCCTGCTGCAAGTAACTCTGATCGATGTATTTCAACGGATCCGGCGCCGCACCTTTGATTTGCTCGGCGTAGATTTGCATGGTGAACTTCAAGCCTTCAAGACCAATTTCCGCGTTGGGGTGCCAGATGCGATTGGCGGCGTAGTATTCCCAACCCCGCCGTGCCAGCTCGGGCTTGAGCGGAATTTCCTTGGCGAGAAAATCGATCGCCGCCTCTTTATTGGCGTAGAGCCAGCGATGCGTGCGCACCGTCGCTTTCAAGTAGCGAACCAGGAGGGCGCGGTTCTTCTCCGCCCAACCGCGCTTCACCGTGAGCATGGAAAGCTGGAAATTTGGAAAATAATCCTTGAAGTAACCGAGCAGGTTAAAGCCTTGCTGCTCGGCGGCGTGATCGAGCGGCACGACCAGATAGGTTGCGCCGATTTGCCCCGAGGTCAGCGCCGCGAGATTAAAGTTGCCTCCGCCAACCGCCAGCAGTTTGTAATCCGCGGGATAATTCAAACCGTTCTGTTTGAAAATTCGTTGCAGCACGTTGGAGGCGCCCGACGTGAGCGCCTGCACGCCGATAGTCGTACCGCGCAGCTCTTTGAAGGTTTTATAATTCTTCCCGGCAACAATCGTTTGGGTCAATCCGTTCACCACGCCGCCGACGCCGAGCAGATCCGCGCCACTGGCCGCCGCCGCGATCACCGCGTCCGCGGAACCTAGCGCGAGATAGAGCGATTCACTGACCAGCGCTTGCATCGAGATCGGCCCACCGCGCAAGAGAATCGGCTGCACCTCCAAACCGACTTCGTCGAAGAACCCTTTCTTCGCCGCCAGCCAAAACATATTCGTGCCGACGGTCTTGGTACCGACGCCAACGGGAAACTTGATCTTGTCTTGGGCCGATGCGGCGGCACAAGCAATCACGGAGACAATGAGAGCAAACAGAAATAATCTTTCTCTATGATTCCTGTTTCCCATGGTGCTTTCAGCTAAGCATTCTATCGGGATCAGTTCTTCGCGAGAATCGCCTTGGCGTTGTCGATCTCCGGCCGGGGATCGCCTTTGCCGGCAAGCTCGACCAAGCGCGCGAAGTAACGCTTCGCTTTGGCGTTAACACCGGACTGGGCTGCCGCTTGCGCCGCGCCGTAAAGGCCACGGAAGCGGTTGGGGTCATGCTTTTCGTTAGTTTCGAATTCCTTGAGCGCCTCGGCTGGACGTTTCATTTCCAGCAGCATCTCACCGAGCAACTCCCGCGCCGGCACTAGACGGCCCGGGGTGACCGCGTGTTTCTCGCTCTTATCTTCCAGGTCCGCAGCCGAACGCATGAGCGTCAGCGCTTCGTCACGACCGCCCTTTGCATAGGCGGTCCACGCAGCCGCGCTCAATCGCTGCACTTCCACTTCCGTCGCCCAATAATCGTTCTTGGCGGTTTTCAATTGATTTACGATGCGCGCCAGCTCCTGCACGCCCTTCTCCGCCCCGTCGGCATCGGCGCTGCGCGCGGCGCCGAGCGCGCGTGCGAAATGACCCATCGCGTCGGTATACGGAACCTTGCTTGAGCGCGGTTCAAGCTGAGCCGCTTCCTTCCACATGCCGCGCTCGAGGGCCATGCGCGCGGGCATCGCCGCCAGCGCGTAAGCGGCCGCTGGGTTGTTCGGGTTGATGTTTGGGGCGCCACGAGCATCTTGCAGCGCCTGGCTGGCGTCGTTGTCGCGCGCCATCTGCAAGTAAGCGTAAACCATGTAATCGGTCGCGTGGACACCGCCGCCGGGTTCTTTCTCCGCCCGCGACACCCCCGCCGAGCGGTTGTTGGTCGCTACCGAAGCCTGCCACGCGCCGACACGCGTGAAGATATGCGATGGCATGTGCAGCGCGTGCGGCGCCGAGGGTGCAATTTCGGCGTAGCGGTTTGCCGCGTTCAAGCCTTTTTCAGCGATCGGCGGGTAATCGTAACTGTGAATCAGATAGTGCGCGACACCGGGATGATTCGGGTGCTTTTTGAATTGTGGTTCGAGGATCTGCGCTGCTTTCAGAGTGTCAGCAAAAGTCTTGTCGTTGGGCGATTGCGTCGCGGTGAGATAGATCGCGTAAAAAATCTGCGCCTCGTCGTCTTTAGGAAACTTCTTGGCCACGACCTCAAAAGCATCGGCGAGGGACTTCATGCGCGCGCCATGCGGCCGGTCGTTGAAGCGGTCATAATACTCCGCAATTGCCTCGATGTAGAAGCGCTCGCGTTCGGTTTTCGCGCCGGTTAAACGCCCGCGTTGAATCGCTTCCTTGGCCTTCTGTGCATCCTCTGGAGTCGCGGCACCGGCAAAGGTGTTGCCGATCAGAATCGCCGCGATACCCCAGTTGGCGATCGCGCAGCTCGGATCGCGCTCCAAGATTTCGCGAAAAGCCTTCTCGCCTTGTTGAAACCAGAACGAATGGAGCATCGCCACTGCCCGGTCGAACTGCGGCTGCACCTTTCGATCGCAGGAGGTTTGAAATGACACTTTGCCCAGTTGTTCCTGCGCTTTCTGCTGCGCCTGTGCGAGATTTCCCAACAGCAACAAACTCACAATACCTGTGATCAATGTCAGCTTCGCAATTGTCATCGCCCTGTCCCCCTTCAATGACTAAACTCCCTCGATCTACGAGCCTGCGAGAAACCTACTCCAAGCGCGCAACGAGCGTCAAGCTTAAGAAACTTGACACGACCGCCGAGATCATGATCTATCGGAAGCGGTTGGAATTTGGGAACTATGAAGTTCTGTCTGAGGTCTGAATTTCGAGCTTTCATAGCGTCATTCACGCTGTTGTGTGGGATCGCAAGCATCGGCCGCGCCCAAGCGCAAAAACTCCCCGTCGCTTACACCGCTTTCGCCAGCACGTTCACGATTCTCTGGGTCGGCAACGACTCCGGCCTGTATCAGAAATACGGCGCGGACATGCAACAGCTTTACATCGGCTCGAGCACCAAATCGGTCCAGGCGCTGCCCGGCAGGTACACCCGCACCACCGACAGCGAAACTCTCGACGCGAGTTACAAAGAAAATGTCAAAGACTACGCGCTGCGGATTCCTTATGTCTCCGTCACTGGCCTCACATCTATTCTAGAATTCCGCGCTGAAACCGCGGCAGAGGCGAGAAAACTCGCCTTGGAAAAAATGTTCGACAACTCGTTGCTCCAAGAAATCCAAAAAGAAACTGCTCAGTAGGAACAACCTGATGAAACTTGGACTCTTCGATCACATGCAAAAGCACGACAACCCGGCGCGCAGCTACGTCGACCTGTACAAGAATCATCTCGAGGTGTGGGAATTCGCCGATCAGGCCGGCATGGACTTTTACTTTGTCGCCGAGCACCACTTCGACATGGGCTTTTCGGAGTGCCCCAGCCCCGGCAGCTTCCTCGGCGCCGCGTCGCAACGCACCAAACAAATTCGTTTGGGCCCGCTCGTCTACGTCTTGCCGCTGTGGAATCCGGTGCGGGTCGCCGAAGAAGTGGCGCTGCTCGACAATCTCACCGAGGGGCGCTTGGAGTGCGGCATCGGCGCCGGCATCGGCCCTTTTAGCTTCGCCGCCTACAATATTCCTTGCGATCAAAAGCGCGAGATGACGCTCGAAGCGCTGCACATTATCAAAGGCATCTGGACCCATGACACGTTCAGCTTCGAAGGCAAATTTTTCAAGTGCAAGAATATTGATGCGTCGATCCCGCTGGTGCAAAAGCCGCACCCGCCGCTGTGGATGCCGACGCGCAGCAAAGATTCCATCGAGGAAGCCGCCTCCTCAGGCATCAGCACGATCCAGTGGGTACCGGCGGGAATGAAAGCCGCGCGCAAAGCATTCGACGAATATCGCGAAGTCTACCAGAGAGCGAAACCGGCTGGGCGAAAGCCGCATATCGGCCTAATGCGCGAAATCTACGTGGCGGAAAGCGACCGGCAAGCGCGCGCCGACGGCGAGTATCACTGGAAGAATTTTTGGCAGCGGCGCGGCGGCGCGCGCACCTACGGCGCCCATGGGTCTACGGGGCTATCGACGATCCTCGACGGCGGCCGGCGCCAGGAGCTGATGGACATGGAGCACTCCATCGCCGAAGGCTCATATATCTGCGGTGCGCCGGAAACGGTTGTCGGCCAAATTAAGAAAATTGCAAAAGAAGCTGGCGCCGACACGTTTCTCGGCGAGTTTACTTTCGGCGAATTGACTCAGAAACAAGCGCTCAATTCGCTGCGACTCTTTACCGAGCAAGTCATGCCGGAGCTAAGAAAATTCGACATCGACGCGCTGAATTATCCGAAAGCGGACGGGTAGGGACGGCCGCCCAGCCTTTCATCGCTTTCCTTGGCGTCCTTTGCGAGCTTTGCGGGAGAAAATTCCGATCCTGTCACTCCGCGAACAACTCTCTGACAAGAAACGTATAAGCCAGCGTCGACATGTACGCCAGTTGCTTGTTGTCGGCCCCGCCGCCGTGGCCGCCTTCGATATTTTCGTAGTAGAGCACGGCGTGGCCTTGCGCCTTCATCTTGGCAGCCATTTTGCGCGCATGCGCCGGATGGACGCGGTCGTCGCGCGTCGAGGTGGTGAACAGCACGCGCGGATATTTCTTGCCGGCGATAATGTTGTGATAGGGCGAATATTTTTGGATGTAATCCCACTCTTCCGACTTGTCCGGATCGCCGTATTCGTCAATCCAGCTGGCGCCGGCGAGCAATCGGTTGTAGCGCCGCATGTCAAGCAGCGGCACCTGGCAAACCACCGCTTTGAACAGATCGGGGCGCTGCGTCAGCGCCACACCGACAAGTAAACCGCCGTTGGAACCGCCCTGGATGCCGAGATGATTCGCTGAGGTTACTTTGCGCGCGATCAAGTTCTCGGCGACGGCGATGAAGTCGTCGTAAGCGCGCTGACGGTTTTCCTTGCGCGCGGCGTAATGCCAGTTCGGCCCAAACTCGCCGCCACCGCGAATATTCGCCACCACATACACGCCGCCTCGTTCGAGCCAAGCAGACCCGATGCTCGCGCTGTAATTCGGCAGCAGCGAAACGCCGAATCCGCCGTAGCCATAGAGCAAAGTCGGATTCTTGCCGTTCATCGGAATCTCTTTCTTGCCCACGAGAAAGTACGGAACTTTCGCGCCGTCTTTTGATATCGCTTCATGCTGGTTGATCGCCAAACCGTCGGCGCTAAAAAATGGCGGTAAATTTTTGAGCTTCTCCTGGGTTGCTGCGCCGACCCTGCCGAGAAAGAGACTCGACGGCGTCAGGAAATCGTTGGCGGTCATAAAGTAATCGTCCGACTCGTCGGCATCGACACCGCGCACGCGCGCCGAACCGAAAGCTGGCGTCGTCAACTGACTGCGCGCCCACTGGCCATTAGCGCGCTTGAGCGCATAGATTTTGCTCTGCACGTTGTCCAGTTCGTTAAGAATCAAATAATTCTTGGTCCCACTCGTACTCGCCAGCGCTTTCCGTTCGCTCGGTTCGAAAAGGACGGCGAAGTCCCGCGCACCGCGTAAATACGCTGCGAAATCGGCCGCGAGCAGCGACCCGGCACGATAGGTTTTCCCGCCCACCGTCCAATCCGAGCGCAACCGCAAAAGAATCTGATCCGTGAAGGTTTCGATCCGCGCGTCGGCCGGCTTGTCGATCTTGATCCACCCATCGCCACGACGAAACGACAGCTCGCTGGTGAAAAAGGTCAGGCCACGCCAGATGAATTCATAAACCCGGCCATGATCGTGCACCACGGTCGCGGTGACGCTGACATCTTCCGCTTTCCCTTCGAAGACCGTTATCGCCTCACCGATCATCGTGCCGCGCCGCCACTCTTTGACAATGCGCGGATAACCGGAGCTGGTCAGCGAGCCGGGGCCGAAGTCGGTGCCGACATAAATTGAATCGCGATTGCGCCAGGCCACCCGGCTCTTGGCCTCAGCCAACGTGAAACCATCGGTGACGAATTCTTTCTTGTTGAGATCGAACTCGCGCATGACGGCCGCGTCGGCGCCGCCGCGCGAGAGAAAAATCAGCGCGCGGTCGTGGGACGGCCGCAGCACGTCGGCGTTCTTCCAGACCCAGTTTTTCTTCTCTGACGCCGCAAGCTGATCGAGATCGATCATCGTTTCCCAAGCGGGCTCGGCCTTGCGATACTCCTCAAGCGTGGTTCGCCGCCACAGGCCGCGCACATGCCGCTCGTCGCGCCAGAAATTATAATAATAGTTGCCACGCTTGGTGACGTTGGGAATACGGTCGCGCGACTCGTAGATCGACAGCAGGCGTTGGCGCAACTTGTCAAAGCCGGCGACCGCCTCGATTTCGCGCACGCTTGCGCCGATCTGCTCACGCACCCAAGCCAAAGCACGATCGCCGCCGACATCTTCGAGCCAAAGATAGCGATCTTCGTCCGGTCGTGCACCGACAGGAGAATCTGATTGGGATAAACTCATGGTTGGATTCGCTATTGGATAGAGACTCGCTAAGCTCGCTATCAGAACGCTGAGGATCCTTGTAGCTCTCCGCATGATTGATATTGATACTGTTGACCCTGTCTTACGGCCACCCTAGCAACAGAGGCTAAAAAATCAAAACCGTCGCGCATGGACAACTGCGCCGCGATGCACTATCCAGCGTACCGCATCTTCAAGGAGGGAAAAACCGTGGCCAAGATAGGCCTCCAACCGGTCGCCGCGAGCGCGCGCACGATCAACTTTCCTGATGCCGATCGGGAAACCTTTGGCCGCTCCCTTGTAAAGATCGGTCTCGCGCAATTGCCCGCGCCCAACTTACCACCCCCAACTGGCCATGTTACGATTCCGATTTTCTGGAAAAAACGCACATAAATTTCCAATCGGTGATATCGGCGGCAGACCTACGTCTCCGTAGAAGTCTTGAAATAACCGAAAATAAATGGCTTGGGCACTTGGCATAGCCATTGCTCGTAACTACGAGACAGGAGGTGCACCGTATGAGTGAGGGAACTCCACCGAATCAATAAGAATAGACTCGCTGCACAGAAGAGCGGATTCAGGTTGCGAATTGCTAGATGTTACGCCTTCACGCAAAACCCCGGAAGGTTAAAGGCTCGCCGAGGCGAGCAAACAGCAAGGCTAAACACAAGCGGGCGAGATAAAGGCCGAAGTCGTTAACCTGATAAGCTCTTTCGACGCGGGTCCCAAAATTCTATTTAACAAAGGTGGGGCGCGAGATCGTCCCAACAAGGGGGCTTCCGATAAGGCCGGAGGTCCTTTTTGTATTCGCCTTGGAAACCCCTTGTCTGAACAAATCGTGCCTCTGCCGTACGTTACTTTTCATTGGTTCGATCTATCTGTGCGCAACCGTTCTCGAAATCATCGGCCCTCTCAACGCATCGTTCGCCGTTAGTTATCATCGATGGCCCAATTTTTGCCGGAATCTTAAATTGCGAGCAAAAGTGAACCAAGTAATCTCACGGGGCAAGGAGACCGGTTGTGGATAGCACAGAGCTAAACAGAATTTATCAATGGAACTACCGACCCCAATCGCCTCGACGACCAAGTTGGTTCACTCAATGGCCCGGTGGCAATCGACTTGCCGTGACGATCAATATCATGCACGAATGGGAGTCGGTGCCGCGTTCCAATACGATCCGTAAGCACACCATGTCGCCGGTGACAGGTTGCCTGGATTTTCTGGCGCTCGGCGCGCGTGAGTATGGCGCCAACTTTGGTTTTCAGAGATTGCTCAACGCCTTGGACAAGTTTGATGTCAAAGCCACCGTGTTCACCAGCGGGCTCATGGCTGAGCTATTTCCCGACACACTGAAAGAAGCCGTCAGACGCGGCCACGAAATCGCCTGCCACCACTGGGACCAAAGCCGACACCCTTTCGATTACCATAGCAAGGAAGAAGAACGGCAAGCGATCTTGAGGTCGATAGACGCGATCGAGAAGGCCACGGGCGCGCGCCCGCGCGGTTACATGTCGCCCGGGCCTCGACCGAGTCCCTTCACCCTCGAACTTTGCGCGTCTTTGGGATTTCGTTGGAACGGCGACTACTGCGACTCCGACGTACCCTACATGATCGACGTCGACGGCAAGAAGCTTGTGTCCATCGGTTACGTTCGGCCGGCTTATACCGACAACGATCTTTTGCCTTTGGGCCTAGCCGGAGCACTGCAACAACTCAAAGATGAATTTGACGCACACTATGAAGAGAGCGCAACCCATCCGATGAAATTCCGTTATGCGATGCATAATTTCACCGGCGGTCGACCGGGACTTGCCAAGGTCTTCGAAAAATTTTTGGAATACGCGAAAGGTCATCGAGACGTGTGGTTCTGCCGCTCGATCGACATGGCGGAGTTCTGGGCGGAAGAGGATTCAAACCATTGAGCACTGGAACTAGAACAAACGGAAATTGGGTAATCACTCACTAGCTGTCGAAAACTTTACCGCAGTGTGCAAGCCTTGATCACTATCCGTCAGCAAATTTCTTGATCCGAATCACCGCACGGCGATGTTTGCCCTCGCCGATTTTGACGCCGGCATCGTTGACCGCGGACACCGCGTAGCGAATCTTGTTGCCATCGATCTCTAAAATCTCCACCGTCACGGTCACGCTTTGACCGATCTTGGTCGGTGCCAGGTGGTACACGTCCACATGAATGCCCACGCTGTTTTCTCCCTCGTCCAAGTAAGGCGCGGTCAGGCGCACGCAAGTGCCCTCCATCAGACCGATCATCGCCGGTGTCGAGAACACATCGGCAGTCAATTGCGTGGCACGCATCTGCGCGGTCGTCTCGTAGGTCTGCGTATGCGTCAATCCGGGTTTGAGTTCCTTTTTCATAACGCTAACGAGTTTTATGATCCAAGTCTTCAGATTCCCGTGTGACGCATCGCGTTAACGCTATTCCAGATTGTGGCGATGACGGACTCGGAGATTACACCGCGGAGGCGCTGAGGTCGCCGCGGGGAAAGTGTAAAAAATAATCTCTGTGAACTCTGTGCCTCTGCGGTGAATTATCCTTGACATGACTGCGCGGCAGAACCGCGCCAACGCGCTTATCGTAAATCTCTTACGCCACTGGGGATCTACAGGATCACTTTTGAGGCGGCATTAAAACCAGTACCCGCTTCGCGGCATCGACCGACATCTGAAAGCGACCGAGAAAATCGAATCCCAACAAGCCTTCGTAGCGCGGATCAGGTGAAAAATCGTGTATGGTTACGCCCATATTTCTTGCTTCGGCCGCGCCGACCTTGATCGACTCGACAACGCTGACATCAACTTTAACCGAACCTCCAATGCCAAATCTCGATTGGGAATCGTGGGCAAACAACCGAAGTCCGCTAGCTATTCGCTTCGATAGCACGGTCTGCGATGCCCCGGTATCCACCAACAGGTTACCGGTCACACTGCTATTGGCGTTTGAGAATGTAACCGGCACTACCACTGCGTTGCCAATCATCCTGATGGGAATTGTGACCGCGCCGGTTGTCGAGGTTTTCCCAGCCGCCTCCGGCGCGCTACTAGCCGGCCCAACCGATACGGCGTCCTTCGGTAGCGAGCGAAAGTGGCTGTCCATCCTTTTCGCCTCGCTGTTTTCGTCGGCCTTGATCCAACCCACATTGCCGCTACGCGTTTTCACCATGAACCAATTCACACCACCGGCACCCGTCATCTCGGCGATCGGCGACAGCGCACTGCCATCGCGGACCGTTTCGATAAGCGCTGACGATTCATCAGCGGTCGCATAAACCGTCACTTCGTTAATTTTCGCCAGCGCCGGTTGGCTCGACGCCGCGCGCACCGCGCGCGGCGCTCCACTGACGTCGGTCAAACTAAAAACAGCAACGGCGCCGAACAGCGCCGCATAGTGAATCAAAGGGTGTTGGCGATCACGCGAGATGATCATAAGCGGTACGCTCCTATTCGTTGCTTACCCGCTACGAGCCAATTGTCGCGACGACAGCTCCTCGCCAGGCAGCCAGTGATCTATTCACTGGTAGGATGATACCACGCTTTCACGCCCATTGGCTCTAGAAATCTCGCCGCTTAGCCCCCAGTTCCCCTGTCGTTGGTAGCTAATTGAATCGACCATCCGAAATTCTTACTATTGCCTCGTGCTTCTCAGGTTGCTGAAAAACCCCATCGGAGTCCTTCGACGGGGCTCAGGACGAACGGGGATTTTGATTTCATCATGATTCTCCGTTCATGCTGAGGCCCTCGAAGCATTCCAAGACTTTTTTCAGCCACCTGCCTATTGCCTACTTGATCACCTTATCCGCCCGGAACAGCACCGACTGCGGAACCGTCACACCAATCTTCTTAGCGGCCTGAAGGTTGATCACGAACTCAAACTTCATCGGTCCCTCAACAGGAAGATCGGTCGGCTTGGCGCCTTTGAAAATCTTGTCCACAAACACCGCTGAGCGACGGCTTTGTTCATCTGTGTTCGCGCCGTACGACATCAGACCGCCCTCGTTCGCCCATTGTTGCGTCGGGTGTATCGCGGGAATGCGGTTTTGTTCCGTTAGCTGCAAATTACTTTTTCGGTGAAAACTCATGGCTGGCCCCGGAGCTGTGACGAGGGCACCAATGCGCTCCTGAACCATGAATCGGAAGGCGCCCTCGATATCTGGATTCTGGGCTTTGACTTCTACAAATTGAAACTTAACACCCAATACCCCCGCGGTACCTTGTGCGTCCTTAAATGCGATTGCACTGCCGCGGGTCGCACGAGACGCGGCATTCAGAAAAGCAAAGCGGGTAACTTTGGGCAGGACTTCTTTTAACAATCCGAGTCGCTTGTCAAGCAGCTCAGCTGTGTAGCTTGTTAGACCCGTGACATTGCCACCCGGCCGCGCAAGACTGGCGATAACCCTGTTTCCAATAGGATTGCCGGAGCTCGTCATGACTATGGGAATAGTTGTGGTCGATTTCTTGGCCGCTTGGGCCGTGGTGTCGTTTGGCACGACGAGGACATCAACCTTGAGACGGACTAGCTCCTCGGCTAACTCCGCCAGTCGCTCGAGTTTCCCCTCAGCATATCGGTACTCGATGTTGACGTTTTTCCTCTCGACGCAGCCCAGATCACGAAGCCCCTGGCGAAATAAATCCAGGCGGCGTGTGATTACTGGGTCAGAGGCGGAGCCGTCAACTCGATACCCGATCCGCCAAATTTTTCCCGCCGGCTGCTACGCCCGAGCCACCGCCCCACACAGTGCAAAAGTGACGACCAGGGTGACAAGTCCCATCCATTTTGGATTTTTGTCCGCGGGCGCGATTGTGGATTTTAGATTGTCGAAAAAAACTCTCTGAATTCTAGTTGACAACATTTTGTTCATGCTTCTTCCCCTAATCCAAAATTGAAAATCCAAAATTCTCTAATCACGCTCCTACCAGCTCCGTCGGTGCGCTCATTTCAATTTTTTCCACATTGCGCCGGTCGATCGTCAGCGCGAGGCAAGCGGCGATGAGTCCCAAACAACCGCCGACGAGAAAAGCGTACTGATAATCGCCGAAATGAACTCTAACCCAACCGCCGAGGATGGCGGCGGAGGCACCGCCGAGTTGATGGAAAACGAAGACCGTACCGAAGATGCTGCCGACCCGCTCGGAGCCGAAAGTGCGGGCGATGATCGTCGTGGTCGCCGGGCCGGAGGCATACCAGTCGAGGCCGTACAGCACGGCGAACATGAATAATCCCGTCGCCTCGGAAACCAGAGTCAGCAGGAGCAACGCCGTGCCGCGCAGGGCGTAGACGACGGCCAGCACTTTGCGCGGATCGACGCGGTCGACGAGATAACCGGAAAAGGTCGTGCCAATGAAACTTGAACCGCCCATGATGCCTACGGCCGCCGCGGCGGTGACTTGCGGGATGCCGCGTTCGATGGCGTGCGGGATCAGATGCGTGCCGATGAGACCGTTGGCGGTCACGCCGCAGATGAAAAAGCAGCCGGCAAGAATCCAGAACGTCGAGGTTTTTACTACTTCTGACAACGCCGCCATCGACATCGGCCGAATAACCCCGCGAGAGTAAGCGCCTGATCGTTTTGGCGAGCCGGCACCCTGGTCCGACCGGTAAGGCTCAAGGCCAACGTCGGCGGGATTGTCACGCATCCAGAACCAGATCGCTGGAATCAACAAAGCCGCGGTCACCGTGATCATCGTCAGCGCGCTGCGCCAGCCCGCAACAAGAATGACCGACATCAACAATGGCAGAAAGACAATTTGCCCGGCGGCGTTGGCGTTGGTCATGATGCCCACCGCCAAGCCGCGCCGGTCAACGAACCAGCGCGTCGCGATGCTCGCTCCGAGCGCCGGCGTAATTCCCGTCGCGATGCCTAAAACAATGCCCCAGAGAAAAATCAGCTGCCAAAGTTGTTGGACAAACACCACGCCGGTCAGTCCCACCGCCATGCTCATGAGACTGCCAAGAATCACGCGCCGCGGGCCAAAGCGATCGATCAACCACCCACCCACCGGCGCGAACAGACCGAGCAGCAAAAGATTGAGGCTAGCCGCGGAAGCGATCTCCGTCCGGCTCCAGCCGAACTCAGCTTCGAGCGGATGGATCAACACCGAAGGCGCCGAGCGTATCCCCGCGGCAGTGAGGTTAGCGAAGAAACTGAGAAGAACAACGAACCAGCCATAGTAGAAAGGACAGAAGGTGAAAATGCGCTGTGACTTTTGGTCACCGGAGTTTGAATTCATGTCTACCGTCTAGCACAAAACAACGCCGGGAAGAATCACTACTGCCGCCGATCGAACGTTGAACCAATATCTTTTCTTTAAAACTTGGCGTCTTTGCGCCTTTGCGAGAGTCCTGACTTTTCCGAAAACCACAATTTAAAACTTGCTCGCGCATCGTCACCGTCACAAATCTTTCAGCGCCGGCATCACTCGCTCGGTGAACAGGCGCAAATTTTTAAGCGCCATCTCCTGCGGCATACCGCCGAAGTGAAAGGTGCCGGAGAAAGTCGTGATGCCGGCCTCTTCATGCCAACGCTGGATCGTGTCGCTGCACCGAGCGGGGTCGCCGACGATGATAAAGCCCCGCGCCATGTCCGAGCCGATGTCGCGCTCGGAGAGTTTGCGCGTCGGATCGACGGCGGTGTGAATGTCGCTGTAGTTTTTCATGAACGGCGCAGCCTCGCGCATGCCGCGCTCGAAGCTGTCGGAAACGTAAATATGAAACTTGCCGAGCACCTCGCGTTTGACGAAGTCGTGGCCGGCGCCGGCGAGCTCACCGCGGTACATTTTTACCAATTCGCGTAGCGCGTCGGTGCTCGGATGAACGAACGGCACGGTCATCAGATCGTAGCCGTTCTTGCCCGCCCAGCGAAACGTCTCCTCGCTCCGCGTCGCGCCGACCCAGATCTTCGGATGCGGCCGCTGCACCGGCTTGGGCAAAATATCGACGCCGTCGTAATGGTAAAACTCGCCGTGAAAATTCACCGGCCGATCGGACCACGCCTGCCGAATGATCTCGGCGCATTCGGTAAAACGCGCCGTGCCTTCGTCGCGGTTCATGCCAAATTTTCGATACTCCACCGGCTCACTGCCTTTGCCGATGCCGAAATCCAACCGTCCGCCGGAGATCACGTCGGCCATCGCGTAGGCTTCGGCTAACTGTAATGGGTTGTGCAGCGGCAGCACCGCCACCGCCACCCCCAGGCGAATGCGCGTAGTCTTGCACGCCACCGCCGACAAAAAAGTCGGCGGATGCGGCAAAGTGCCGCCGTAGCCGCCAAAGTGATGTTCCGTGATCCAAGCCTGCTCGAAACCGAGCTTTTCGACTTCGATAATCTGCTCGAACATCTGCTGGTAAAAGTCCGGCAGCGGTCCTTCGACATCCGGCATGTAAGTCGGAAGAATGTGAATGCCAAACCTCATAAATCCTCGAGAAGTCGATGTCTGAACGTTTCGGTAGCCTGAGCAACTCGAAAATAGGAATTACTCCCGCCAAGGCGCAAAGACGCCAAGTTCGGAAATTTCAATTTTTACCTTTGCGTCTTAGCGGGAGATAATCCGATTTCTTTTTACGCCCTTTGCGTTCTTTGCGGCTAATCCCTTCCTCCCCTCATTGCACCAAGATAGATTTCATCTTCGCCAGCACCGCGGGCGAGGTGTTCATGATCGACTGCACCACCTGCGTGACTTGCTCGCCGCTACTCGGCGTGAACTCAATGCGAGTTTTTTTCGCGTCAGCTAAGAACTCCGCGTCGGCGAATGTCACGGTGAACGCCCGCCGCAACGCCTCGACCCTATCCTTCGGCACGTCGGGATGAACCACATAGGGATTGGTAATCTGAGATGGCGCGTGCATCGCTCTTAACAATTGCCTAGCTTCGTCGCTCTTCGCCAAAGCCTCCGCCGCCGGCACTTGTTTCAAGCGCGGATGATCGGGTGTCCTATCGCCCATGATGAGAATCGGTTTGATCAAGCCCGCATCCATCAACTGCAGATGCCGCCCGGTGGTCAGCATGGCCAGCCAGCTGGCGCAGTACCCGTCCACTTCCTTCGCTTCCGTCGCGTTGACGATCGTCGCCACTCCTTCGAAGCCGCGCACTAGTTTCATCTGCGCGTTCAACGCCGCGTTGATGATCGCCGGCGTGTCGTAGATCGTGCTGCCCGGCGCCATCGTGCCGACAGTGAAAGCTTTGCCGCTGACAACGTCGTCAAACGTCGTCACCGCGGAATCAGTCCGCGCCACGCATGCGATGGCCGTGTTGATTGCGCTGCCGATCCATTTGTACTTCGCCGAGTCGAAATGAATTCCCGGCGCGCCCATTCCCTGGCGCAGTGGAAACGTCTCGCCGAACGAACCGATCACGGTGCCGTCTTTCGGCTCTGAGTTGTAAATCGTATTGGCCGCGATCAGACCGCCGGCGCCGGCGCGCGATTGTACGAGCATCGAAGGATGCCCTGGAATAAACCGCCCCATATGTTTCGCCAGCAAGCGCGAGTAAATATCATAAGTGCCGCCCGGCCCGGAGCCGATAATGATTCTTACCTGCTTGCCGCGGTAAAAATCGGCCACGGCTTTCTCGTTGAATGTCGACTTCTCCGCCGAGATCGCGGCTGGTGGCGCGGCCCCTTGAGCCAGGGCGAACAGCAGCGCGCAGGTCACAATTGAATTTCGACAGCATCGTGTGCACTGCAGCATTGCCCAACTCCTTAGAAGAGAATCGCTTTAAGCTTGGCCAATATGCCGGCGTCCAATTTGAAAATTGCCTCCACGGTATTTCTCATGTCGTCAGCTGTAACCGGCGCAAGTCCTATCTTCGCTTTGTCCGCTTCCGCGATTAACTCCGGGTCCTTCGCGGTTTCTTGCAACGCTTTTTGCAGTATCTGCGCGCGGTCGTTAGGCGTACCAGGCGGCAGTGCTAGAGTCTTGGTAATCTTGCTCGGAAAGTGAATGCCTACTTCGATTAGCTGCTTCGCCTCCGCCGTCTTGGCGAAATCGATGGCGAGTGGAACCTTCGCCAGGTCGGGAAATGGCTTCGGCACAGTTTGCAACACCACAACGACTGTTCCCGCCTCGAGTGCCTTTTGCCATGTGCCGCGCATCGAATCCCAACCCCATGTCGTGCCGTCAATTTCACCGCTTTCGGCGGCCAGCCGCATGTCGGCAGTTCCCTTGTAACCGGAGATGACTTGGATCGGCAAGTTGAGCGCCGCCTTGACAACTTTAATGACGTTGTCGGTGCCGAAGGCGCCGGGCCCGGTGGTACCGAGTTTTACCGGCGTCTTGGCGGCGAACCACCTATCCATGCTGGTAATCCCGCTCGCCTTGGACAGAGCAATGGCGCTCTCGTCCCGGGCCACTGCGCCGACGAAGACCAACTTGCGCGTGTCGTATTCGATGCCGGCTTGTCCCATAGCTTGGCTGAACGCGAACCCACCGCTGAAGTGGCCCATCGTGAGACCATCAGGCTTCGCCACTTTGGCGATATGACTCGCGGCGAGCAGGCTCCCCGCGCCGGTCATGTTCTCAACCAAGATCGTCGGCTGGCCGGGAATATATTTAGGCATATGGCGCGACAACATCCGCGCCAACGCGTCATAGCCGCCACCGGGCGAAAAGCCGACGATGATGCGGATCGTCTTGCCCTGATAGAAATCGCTTTGCGCGATTGCGATCGTTGTGCTCGCAAGCCACCAACTCGCGAGCACCGTCAGTGCGCTAAATATTTTCTGCATGAGATCGTCTCCTTTTCTCCTGTAATACAGATGATAGTTTTTGCGTCCTGGGCGAATTTTCCGGCCGCCTCTAGATCGAACGACGGCCGCTCGCTCATCGCCATGACGATCCTCACGGCGGCGTCGATCCCTTCGTCTCGAAAAAACCCCTGCTCACGCGCCACCCAAAACGGCAGGTCTAAAGTGCTGCGCGATACCACGGCAATCCGTGCTGGAATAAGTTTTGCGGATTTCTCTGCGGCGCACGCATCCGAACCAACCGAGAACGTAATAAAAACCGCGACCGAAATTAGCGCCATTCGCACCAGTCGATTCATTCAATGCTCCGTGGCGCGAACCTAGTGCAAACCAACCCATCCGTCAAATCGAAAGTGCCGCTGACAGCCGTATTCATCAGACATCCGACGTCTGACATCCGACTTCTGTAATTTGGAATCTGAAATCTGAAATGGCGTTTCGCCACCGGTTGACGCTAATGCCCGACCTTGTTAGAAGTCATCTATCTTAGCTCTGAAGGGAGATTTGCCATGTCCTTTACGCTCGAATCGTTCGCCTCGGAGTGTCAACGCATTCTCAAAGCGGATCCCGGCCGCGCCGGCAGAGAGAAAGTCCGCGATCTCGTCCAGCAAGCGCTCAAGGACGAAAAATTCATCGCCAGCTACGTCAACGACAATACGCCCGACCGACAGGTGATTTACGAAGACGCCGAATTGGGTTTCTGCGTTTGCGCCCACGTCAACCGCGAGGCGCGCGAAGCCAATCCGCACGACCACGGCAGCTCCTGGGCGATCTACGGTCAGGCCTGGGGCGAAACTGAAATGAGCGACTGGGAAGTTCTCGAAACCGCCGCCGAAGGCAAGCCGGGAAAAGTAAAACGCGGCAAAGTATACATGCTCAAACCCGGCATGGCGCACATCTATCATGAAGGCGACGTACACTCGCCCAAACGCACCGCCGCCACCGGACTCCTCCGCATCGAAGGTAAAAACACCACGAAGTTGAAACGCTATCCGTACAAGGCTGTCTGAGCGAGCCACAAAACATTGCGCCACGAAGACACGAAGACAAGAAACTTGCTTTCAAACCTTCGTGTCCTTCGTGGTGAACTATTCATCACGCCTTGGCAAGTTCGGCAGTAACCGGTACCCCGGGCGCTTGATCTCGATCCCGCCGAATCATCAGCGCCATGCCGGCAGCTAGCAAGCCCATCACCGCTCCGCTCAAAAAGGCGTAATAGTATTCGCCGAATTCGCTGTAGATCCAGCCGGCGCCGAGGGCGGCGATGGCGCTGCCGATTTGGTGCGACACGAAAACCAAACCGAACAACACGCCGACTCGGTCTTGGCCAAAGTGCTTGGCGATCAGCGCAACGGTCGACGGTCCGGTAGCGAACCAATCGAAACCGTACAAAACGGCGAAAATGAATAACCCGGCAGCGTCCGTTACGTAGGGCAAAACGAAAAGCGACATGCCACGAAAAAAATATGCCGCCGACAGTACTTTACGCGCGTCCATCCGATCGCAGAGCCAGCCGGCAAAGGTCGTGCCGATAAAGCTCGCCACACCCATGATGCCGACCGCCGTGGCCGCCGTTACCTCCGGAATGCCCCGTTCGATCGCGTGCGGAATCATGTGCGTACCGACCAGACCGTTTGAAGTCATGCCACAGACGAAGAAACTTCCGCTGAGAAGCCAGAACGTCGGCGTCTTCACGGCATCCGCAGTGGAAGCCAACGAGAACACACGCCCCGCGCCGCTTGCCACCGCCGCCCCGCTGACATGGGTCGTGCCGTCCGTGTACGGTTCCAGCCCAATCTCAGCAGGATAATCGCGCAGCCACAGCCAAATCGCCGGCAGCAGCAACAACGCCGTGCCAACGATCAACATCATCGCCGGGCGCCATCCATGGGAAACGATCAACGCCATGAGAATCGGCAAAAAGATCACCTGGCCGGTGGCATTGGCATTGGTCAGTATGCCGAGCGCCAAGCCGCGCCGGGCGATAAACCAGCGGCTCGCCACGCTCGCCGACAACGCCGGCGTTACACCCGTGGCAATGCCAAGCACGACGCCCCAGAGTAAAATGAATTGCCAGAGCTCGCGGACGAACACGGTACCGGTGACGCCAACCGCGATGGTGACGAGACAACCGACCACGACCCGTCGAGCGCCATAACGGTCGAGCAACCAACCACCGACCGGAGCCATGAAACCATAAGTCAAAAGATTTAAGCTCGCCGCGGCAGAGATCGCCGTGCGGCCCCAACCGAATTCCGCCTCCAATGGATGAATCAGCACGGAAGGCGCGGAGCGCACGGCCGACGCCGCCAGATAAGCAAGAAAGCTCAGCCCGATGATGAACCAACCGTAATAGAAGGGAAACGCAAAAGGCGCGCGCCGCGGTGCGGTCTCGGCGGAAACGTCTAGCATCGTTTGTCTGTACCACAAAGACCGCGGTGACATAAGCGTGATTGACAACTTTGCATCGGCGGTTCGGATCACGAAACCGAGTGTAACCTGGAACGGCTTTCGTCGAAACGCGTGCACATACGAGCCAGCGCAAATCGTCCTGCGGTTCAAAGCAAATCGTTTCTTTAATTCTCTGAGCTTGATACGCAGTCCGGCTAGCAGGTCGCTAGCAGGATTAGGGATGCTTCGAGGGCCTCATGCTTCGACACGCTGATCGGAAAATCATCAGTGTTACCCAAAACCATCCGTTCGTCTTGAGCCTGGTCGAAGGACTCCGAGAGGAATATTCAGCAACCCGCTAGCTTTTTCACCAAACGTATATCGACTCGACCAAAATCAGCTCGCAGGCGCCGCCGCCGGTGTCGGCGCGAGTGAGCGAACTTTTCCAGCGAAAGCCTTGCTTGGAAGTCACCTCGACCAGATAGCCTTTAAGATGCACCATGTTTCCCGCGCGGATCGATTTGAGCTGGCGGGCGATCCCGCCGTTGGCGGGAATCATGTGCATGTTGGCGCTTTGAGTTTCGATCACCCGGCGCGGCACGGCCAAAGTTTTACCCCACCAGTGATAAAAACGGCCGCCTTGCGAAACGCTGATCTGCTGCAAGACTGCGCTATCGGACATGGTGCCCCAACCCAAGACGAGATCCACCGGTGACAGCGCCGAGCCCTGGTCGAACCAATACCGTTCGGTGGCGATCACGCGCGCTCTGATGTCAATACTGGCAAGCAATTCGATCCGGTAGCCGTTCATCTCGCGAAACCGCGTGCTGTAAACTTCCTTCTGATAGGGTTCGTCGGGGGCGAGCTCGCCGGAAGCATGAGGGATTTCCGACCCGTTCCACAAATAGAAGAGTCCGAGAATGACCAAGCCAATGATCGTTGTTTTGAAACCCATGTTGCTCAATTTAACGGAGCCACCTCACGTTGGGGGTATTGACCCCGACCGTGTCCAAAGGGGATGCTCGCCCCCTTTGGAAGCCCCATTTAATGGTTCCACGCTGAAAACAGCGTGGTCAATAACAAGTTTGCTATTCTAGCCAAACTTGGCGCGCCAAAGAAGTATCAAACCGCTTGAACTAACTTAGCCATTTATGATTTGTTTCGGACATCAACGAGCGCAGCCTAATTTACGAAACAGAATAAGCCTGCTCAGGCGCGAAGCCGTGCTGGCGTGCACCGGCAATAGGAGAGGTTGTATGAAAAGTGCGATCTGCGTGGTTCTCGCCGCGCTTTCTCTCCATAACTTTTTCATCCGGACGGAACCCGCCGGCACGGCTGAAAAACCGCCCTGGGAGCTGGACTGGGAGAAGACGGTCCAGATGGCCAAGCAGGAAGGCCAGATCGTCATCTACGCCGCTATGGGTCCGTATCATCCACAAATCTTCGCCGAGTTTCAGAAAGATTATCCGGAAATTAAAGCCACGATCATCCATGGCAACAGCAGCCGGATATCGCCCCGGCTGCTTGCCGAACGGCGCGCCGGAAAATATCTCGCCGATGTTTATCTCGGCGGTCCTACTTCGCTCTATAGCTTTTACCAGAACAAGTTATTTGACCCGCTAGCGCCAGTCCTCGTCTTACCGGAAGTCGTTGATACTTCGCTGTGGTGGGAAAGCAAGCAATTGTATATCGACCCTGAGCGCAAACATATCTTCGTCAACGAAGGCAGCGTCTCCGGTTTCACCATCACCTACAACTCCCAGCTCGCTAAAGCCGCCGAGTTCAAGTCCTACTGGGATATGTTGCAGCCGAAATGGAAAGGCAAGATCGTCAGCCTCGACGCGCGCGATCCGGGCTTTGGTGCCAGCGAACTGCGCTATGTTTATTATCATCCGGAGTTAGGCGGGGAATTTATTCGCCGGCTTTTCGGCGAGATGGACGTCACGCTCAGCCGCGAGCACCAGCAAGCGATGGACTGGGTCGGTATCGGCAAGTTTGCGCTGTGCGCGTTTTGCCGCGACGGCTCAGCGACGAAAGCCAAAGCGCAGGGACTTCCGGTCGACTACATCAATCACAATGACCTAAAGGAAATGCCGCGATTGAGAGGCAGCGCCAGCGCGATCACGTTGGTTAATCGAGCGCCCCATGCAAACGCCGCCAAAGTCTTTATCAACTGGTTTCTCTCCCGCCGCGGTCAGATCGTCTACCAAGAAAGCCACGGCGACCGTGACTCGCTGCGCGTCGATATTGCCAAAGACAAAGTTCCCGCCGCCCAGCGCCGCCTGGCCGGTAGAAAATACTTTTTCGTCGAATTGCCGGAATATATGGAAGTGAAGCCGGCGGTGAAACTCATCGACGACGCCCTCGGGCTGAAAGGCCGAACGCAGTAGAGGAGAAGAAAATTTACCGCAAAGAACGCAAACAAGAAGTAGCGGCAACCGGCGGGTCGCCCTCCTTTGCCGCACGCCGCAAAAAAATTGCACAAGCAGTGCGAACTTTGAGTTATAGTAATAGAGAGGATGCCGAGAAGAGAGTTTAGCAAATAATCTCCATGTACCCTGTTCCTCCGCAGTGAACGGGAACCCAGAGCAGCGAATGAGGTGAATATGAAAACGCTTAACATATGGCTACTAGTGATTGCGGTTGGTCTAGTGATGAAATGGCCGGCGGCGAACGCGTTCGCCCAAGCCGACTTCTACAAAGGGAAAACGATAAAAATTGTTCGCGGCGGCGGGCCTGGTGGTTCTGGAGAGTTCCAGACCAGGGCGCTGGTTAAGTTTCTGGAAAAATATATTCCCGGCAAGCCCCATCTGACGGTTGAATTTATCGAAGGCGCCGCCGGCAGAAAGGCCGCCAACGTCATCTACAGTTCCACCAAGCCCGACGGACTGACTATTGGATCAATCGGTGCGGGATTGGTGGTGGGACCAATCCTGGGGCTCCCGGGCAGCGGCTATGATCTCGACAAGTTCATTTACCTCGGCTCCACCGACAGTGGCGATCCCTATGTTTTCTACACCAAAGGCGAATTGGGGCTGGATTCCATCGCCAAGCTGCAAGCCGCGCGCGGGCTCAGATTTGGCGCCCACGCGGTCGGCCATCCGGTTTATGTGGCGGGCCGCTTCATTGCCTATCTGCTCCATTTGAAAGAGCCGCGCTTCGTCACCGGCTTCACCGGTCCAGAAATTTACATCGCCCTGTCACGCGGCGAACTCGACGCCCACGCCACCGGGGCGGCGCGCTTCGTCATCGAGCAACCGGAATGGATCGCCAAAAAGCTGATCAATCTCCACGCCACCTATACGGTCCCCAAGGGGCGTCACCACCCATCCTTCGCCCACCTACCGGACTACGGCACTTTCACCAAAACCGACACGGAACGAAAACTGCTCGACATGTTTCGCGCCTTTCAATATCCGCGCTGGCCGTACATCTTTCCGCCGGGAACACCGCCAGAGCGCGTCCAGATCATTCGCGACGCGATACGCAAGTCGTTCGCCGATCCGGAATTTCCCGGCGAGTTTAAAAAGCTTATGGGCGACGAACCCGCTCCGCTCAACGGCGACGAGCTCGAGCGCTCGATCAAAGAGTTGCCGCGCGACAAAGAAGTCGTCCAGCTCTATCAAAAATTGGCCGGGGCAGAGCCTTTACCTGCGCGCTAAAACGGATCGAGTAGTAATAGCGGCTGCGGCCCGCGCCACATCGACCTATCGAAAGATAAAGTCCCCGCCGCGCAGCGGCCTTTAGTTGACGGGAAATACTTTCTCGACGGTGTCTGATCTATTGACGCAAGCCGAAGCCGGGGAGATCTCCGGGGTCAACCTGAACCTCTAGCCTGATCTAAACAGGCGGTCTTCGACCCATTACCAGGCCCACCAGAAATAGGATCAAGAACACTACGAACAAGATCCATGCGATCTGAGTCGCCGCGCCGGCCACGCCGCTAAGGCCCAACACACCGGCGATGAGCGCGATCACAAGAAAAGTTACAGCCCAACTCAACATAGCAACGTCCCCCTTTCGGCAAATTTCGCGTTCGCTGATCTGAGCTTTCTTAAGCGCACTGCATTACATTCGCAGCAATCCCAAGATGCTGGTCACGATCAAATAGATGGCTACGATGTAATTCAACAACCTCGGAATCATTAGGATCAATATTCCCGCGATCAGCGCCGCCAATGGCTGCAGTGCGATGAAAATTTGCATGGCTTAGATCTCCAAAGACCTGCATTGTAACCCCGTCATGTATTCTCGGTCGGCTACCGTCGATTAAGACTCTGAACATTCTCGAGTACGACCGCCTCGTGCAGCAATTCAACTTGAACTTTGGCGATTCCGTTGTCGATCATTCCAAGGGCTTTGGCCGCTGCGTGCGAAAGGTCGATCATACGTCCCTCTACATAGGGACCGCGGTCGTTGATCAGAACTTCAACCGACTTCCCATTTCCCCAATGGGTCACCCTAGCCTTACGGCCGAGCGGTATTGTCTTATGCGCCGCCGTAAGTTTCGTTTCATCGAAAATTTCGCCGCTCGCGGTCTTCTTCCCATTGAACCCAGGTCCGTACCACGACGCCGCACCGACAAAAACGTTTGCAGTCGGGACGGAACGCGGGGTCGCACCGCTACCCGCCTCTACAGGATCAGGTCGGTTTTGCAGACTTGAATTGGGAATGCCAGAAATCGAACAGCCTTGGATCACCGATAGTGCCAACACCACGACGCTGAATCCAAGCAATCCGCTGCGGCTCAGGGTCTGTAGCCTTAAAATTACCGATGCCAACAAATATTCCATCGTTTTCACGGTAAGCCTTCTCTACGCGATTTTTAGAACTCTCCTCCTCTTTAATCGCACCCGTCGCTTTGCGAAGAGATCTTTTACAATATATGACACCAGAATATTCGTATTGGCCGAGCCTCGAGTTAACGGCGATATTTCATCGGTCACGGCCGCAATCAAGTCTCCTAGAGTCGTTTTCTTGGGTAGTGCAATAGTCATCGTCATAGCCTCCTGAGTTTCGCGTTCCGCAAAATTAGCGGCGCTCAATTTGTCGCCGAGAGTCTGCAAACGTTTGAGCAACCGCCATGCCATGACATGACACAAAAAAAATTCTCTTTTGTTTAAAAGACTCTTGGGTGAATTTATCGGCACAAACAGTTAACCAAGCGAGCGGCTCTTCTCCTGCAAACTGTCGGGAATTCTCTTCTTAGGTAGGTTTTTCGCTGGCGGCTGCGCAAGCACGTTGAAACAATCCCAGATCCTGAATCGCTAGACCAAGCCATGATTCCCAGATCGCTGGCTGGTGAAAATTTTAGTGGCGACGTCGGCAACGTCGGACGAACACCACTTCCACACATGCAACCGCTAAATCACTTAAGCCTGCGATGTGTTATACACACCTGCCTACATACCCGAGCCAGGCTCAAGCAGGTGTTGCTGACCGCATCACGGTTCGCGTCTCTGTTTGCACGAAACACTGCTTCATACCCACGCTCTGCCGTCGCCAAATCCAAAGGAGAGGGTTTGAGCTGCAATGTCAGTGTTTTTCCTCCGGCGTATCGCGAAAAGTCTGACAATGTAAATCGCCTAGAAATCCATTGGCCCGCTAAGTCATCTAAAGCACAGCAATTTCGAAAACGGCAAGCTCTGGCACATCGTTTGTTAGTCAATAAATCCAAGACTCCATTCATGGGCAAACATAAGCCCGAAAAATCTGAGAAGAGATGAAGCATTTATTCCGGCTAACGCCAGCCGGTCTAAGTTCGGCCTTGATAGGACCGGGCTGTGACAAAAAGCAGATGGACCGGCTCGAGGAGGACTATAAAAACGAAAGGATCTCGCGCAGTGAATCTGAAACGCGCAATAGTCGGATCGAAAGTGGCTCAGTTTTTTATTGATCGCCGTGAACCCAATAAGGTCGCCTAAAAAGCGAATTGGCAATGATCCGAGTCCATTGAGGAGGAACTCGCTATGAAACCATCGACGCTTAAACCCATGCTCATTTCTTTTGCTTTAGCTCTGCTATTATCCGCGACCGGCTGTACCTCCATGACTGGCCAAACGGCGGGACAATATGTCGATGATTCGACAATCACTACCTCGGTGAAAGCCAAGCTCGTGGCGGACAAAGCGGCGAACTTTACCCGCATCGATGTCGATACGACTAACCGCGTGGTCTCACTGACCGGAGTGGTCGAGTCGCCCGAACAAAAAACGCGCGCCCAGCAAATTGCTATGGAAGTAGGTGGCGTGCGCCGAGTCGACAACAATTTGCAAATCCAAAGACACAACTAGCTCCGACGCCGGGACAAGGCGACTGGACGACACGAGGGAAAGAGGAGATCACGATACATGAGAGCCACTCAGGAGCACGGTCTCCCATTCTTAATCATCGGCGTCGGCCTTGGCTTGTTGGCGGGGTTTTTATGGGCGCCCCGTGCCGGGAAAGCGACGCGCGACGAACTTCGCCGCGGCGCGGATGGAGGGTTGGATATTTTGACCAAGGAAGCAGAGAAAGTCCGCACCGGCGCCGACCGTTGGCTTGCCGGTATGAAGGAATTTTTGGGGGAGATAAAGCGTAACGCCGTGGCGGCCTTGGCGAGCAGAGAAGCCGACAAGAATAACAGCCGAACCGGCCGCGGAGTGTCGCCACCAGGGTGACCTTGGGCTTTCAATCATGGACTCGGACAAGACCCATGCTGGTAAAAATCTCCGTCCTGGTCTTTATCATTTGGTTGGCGGGCATGGTTACCGTGAACACACTCGGAGGGTTGATTCACCTCCTCCTGATACTAGCGTTGATCGCCCTGTTCGTCGAATTCCTCGAACGGCACGGACCGTCGTGAAATGACTCGGAGAAAAAAATGAAACCCATTATGCTCGCCGGCATTGCATTGATACTGCTCGGCATCGTCGGTCTTTCCTATAACCAAATAACCTATACGAGCAAAGAAAAAATCCTCGACATCGGTCCAATCCAAGCCACCGCCGAAAAAGAAAAATCGATTCCACTACCGCCTTTGTTGGGTGGACTGGTTTTAGTCGCCGGAATCGGCCTGGTCGCGGTCGGTTACAAGAAATAGGCCAAACAGGTCCGATCGGAAATCCCGTTAAGGAGAACGATGCTATGTACAAAGTCAAACAATTCAATCTAAGTGGCCTGAAAGGGATCTCGGATCAGACGCTGGAGATGCATTTCAAGCTTTATGAAGGGTACGTCAAAGAAACCAACAATCTGCAAGAAAAGATTTCCCAAATCCTGAAGGATGGCAAAGTCGATCAAGAGGAAATACCCGCCTATTCGGAGCTCAAACGGCGCCTGGGTTTTGAATATAACGGTATGGTGCTGCACGAGTACTATTTCGGCAATTTGAAGAAAGGCGGCTCCGGGGAACCCGATTCTAAATCCTCGTTTATTAAAGCAGCCTCAGCTAGTTTCGGCAGCCATGAGATTTGGCAAGCAGACTTTACCGGCATCGGCAAGATGCGTGGCGTTGGATGGGCGATTTGTTATCAGGATCCCACCACCGATCAGTTGTCGAATCACTGGATCTCGCTGCACGAGATTGGCAACGTCGCCGGCTACAATCCCGTGCTCGTCATGGACGTTTGGGAGCATGCTTTTATTCTCGATTATAGACCGGCGGAGCGGGCGAAATATATCGAAGCGTTTTTCGAAAATATCGATTGGACAACAGTCGACGAGCGACTGCTTAGACCGTCAATTCGAAGCTCTCACGCAGCCTAGCCACCGTTCAAGTTTTGAAACCAGGCCGTAATGACTGAGGAGTTTCATGCCGTGCGGAGACTAATTGAAATAGCTGGAGGCTTCCACAAGTATCTTCTCGACCAGGCAGATTTGGGGTCACACATATTGGCCCCGGTTCGCTATTTCCAGCAAACGGTCCAGTAAACGCGTCAGACTTGCTTAACTCTACAACTTGTTTTCGCTCCAAGCCTTCCACGGCGAAGTCTTCGGTGCACAGCTGCATTCTTACTTAACCATCCTTTTAGGATCGTCTTAGTCAACAACAAACAAGAATAAAAGATTTTCCCTGCCAGCTAACAGCAAGGTGCTTGAATTGGTCCTACTCTTGAAGTCCAAGATATCGCCGCTATTATTATTCGGACTACACTTTCCTTTAATTAGTTCCCCCATGTCATTTGCCCAGGAAATCGTTTGCGCGCGCTGCCAGAAACGCTTTGGGCTCCCGGAACTGCTGAACCTCTGCTCTTGCGGTTCGCCGCTGCTGGTCCGTTACGATCTCAAGAAGGCAAAATCGGTTTTTGGCAAGTCTGACCTAGCCGGTCGCGTGGCTTCGCTGTGGCGCTACCGCGAGCTTTTGCCGCTGCAAGACGACGCCAACCTGGTCTCCTTGGGCGAAGGCTGCACGCCGCTTTTGGACGCTAAGAAACTCGGCGGCGAGCTTGGCTTACGGCGACTTTGGATCAAAGACGAAGGGCAAAACCCGACCGGCTCTTTCAAGGACAGGGGGCTTTCGCTGGCAATCTCCAGGGCGAAAGAACTCGGCGTAAAAAAAGCCGCAATTCCATCGGCCGGCAACGCCGGCGGCTCCTTTGCCGCTTATGCGGCGCGCGCAGGCATCGAAGCCCATGTGTTCATGCCGCGCGACACGCCGATGGCCAATCAAATCGAAGTCGCTCAGTATGGCGCTAAGCTCACGTTGGTCGATGGTCTGATCAACGATTGCGGTCGGATCGTCGCCGACAAGAAAACAACCGAAGGCTGGTTCGATGTCTCAACGCTCAAAGAGCCCTATCGGGTCGAAGGCAAAAAAACCATGGGCTACGAGATCGCCGAACAACTAAATTGGCATTTCCCGGATGTCATCATCTATCCCACCGGCGGCGGCACAGGACTGATCGGGATGTGGAAGGCGTTTGACGAGCTTGAGCAATTGGGCTGGATCGGCGGCGAGCGGCCGCGCATGGTTTCGGTGCAAGCCAGTGGCTGCGCGCCCATCGTCAAAGCGTTTAACGAAAACAAGCCAAGCGCGGAGCCCTGGCAAGATGCGCAAACCCTTGCCTCGGGTTTGCGCGTGCCCCAGGCGGTTGGAGATTTCTTGATGCTACAGACAATCCGCGCGAGCCGCGGAACGGCATTGAGCGTCAGCGATGCTGAGATGCTGGCGGAAATTAAATTAATTGGGAAAGCCGAAGGAATCTTTTTTTGCCCCGAAGGCGCGGCCTGCGTCGTCGCCCTGCGTCGCCTGGTTGAGAATCGCTGGATCAAACCGGACGATGAGGTGGTTATTTTCAATACCGCATCGGGGCTGAAGTATCTGGACGTACTTCAGGGCAAACTCGGTGACACGGCATTCGACCGCTAATTAGGTCCGGATGGCGAATGTTGGCTTCGACTGCTCAGATGGAACCTGCCCGCGCTCAAGGAATTACCGCGATCGCATTGATCTCCAGCAGCAGCTCGGGGCGCGCCAGGGCCACCACCTGAACCATCGTGCTGGTGGGAAAATTGCCGCCCAAAACTTCGCGGCGGGTTTCGTTGATCTCACGATGATGACGAACGTCGGTGCTGAATACGTTCAGCGCAACGACGTCATTCATTGTCCCGCCAGCGGCTTCCACCGCGCGCTGAATCTTACCGAGCACGAAGCGGGTCTGCGCCTTGGCATCGCCGACACCGACGACTTCGCCGTCGTGATCCGAAGCGGTCTGGCCGGCGATAAATACCATCCGGCCGGGCTGGGCGATATTGACCAGCGAATAACTCCCACGCGGCACCGGTAGTCCATCGGGATTGAGCGTTGTCTTTGCCATCCAAATTACCCTCCCTGTAAATCACTCTTGCCTCTTTAATATCTTAAAGTAAGCTAAGCAGGTAGCAAAAGTTGCCGGCCGAAGCGGAGAAATCGGCGCCGTTTGACGGTTTCACCGGCCCAAGCTTGAATCAAAAATAGGTTATTGCGCCAAGCGCGGCCAATCTATATAAAGCTATCGTCGATAAACCAGGGCTTTACCGTAAGAGCATCCTTAAAACCAACGTAATCGATAGGAGGACGAAATGAGCATGGCAGGGCAATTGACAATGTGGCTTCTTGGCGTAGTAACGTTCATCGGCTTGAGCGCGCAGCTTCATGCGCAGACGCCGTATTATCAGGGCAAGACCATCAGACTCATTCAGGGTCGCAATCCCGGCGGCTCCGGAGACACGCGCGTGAAATTGGTCGCGCCCTACTTGAAGAAATATATCCCCGGCAATCCTACCGTCATTAGCGAGTATATGGACGGCGGCGGCGGCCGCAAGGCGGCTAACTATCTCTTCAGCAACGCTCGCCCGGACGGCTTGACCATCGGCCATGTCAGCAGCGGCATCGTCACCAGTGCCGTGCTCGGCGAGAGCGGGGTCCAATACGATATCGATAAATTCATCTGGCTCGGCGCCACCGACAGCGCCTTTCACTACGCGTTTGTGGTCAGAAAGGAATTGGGGCTGACCAACATCGAAAAGTTGCAGTCGCATACCGGGCTCAGGATTGGCGCCACATCCATCGGCCATACCACCTACACTTTCGGCCGCAGCTTTGCCTGGCTGCTCGGTCTCAAGGAACCCAGGTTCGGTTTGGGCTATGCCTCCGTGGAAGTCGATGTGGCGATCGAACGAGGCGAGTTGGATGCGCGCAGCAACAACACCGCCGAGGTGATGCGACGCTTTCCCGACGCATTTAAGAAAGCTCCGTTCAACATTCTCGCGGTCTTTAAGATTCCGCGGGAAGACAAAGACCCGCAATTCGACCATCTCCCGGAGATCGATAGCTTTGTGAAATCCGAAAGAGAGCGCCGTTTGCTGACGTTAATCCGCTCGACCCGTCAGGTTGGAACGCCATTTTTGATTCCTCCGGGCACGCCCAAAGAACAGGTGCAGATCCTGCGGGATGGCATGAGCAAAACGTTTCGTGACCCAGAGTTTCAAAAGGAATACCGTAAGATTACCAGTGACGACGTGAGTCCAATGTCGCCGGAGTCTCAGCAAGAGTCCATCCGCTCAATCCCGCGCGACCCAGAAACCATCGGACTGTTCAATTTGATCAATGGCAATCAACCACTACCGGCACGTTGACGGAATCTTAAAGCTACGCAACGGTTGAACGCAGCGACAAGGAACGATCGATGAATTCATCTAGACGGTTCGCCATTTTGCTGCTGGTTTTCTGCCTTGAGATTCAGTTTGCGCCGGCACGCTTAGCCGCCGCCGAGAGCGGCGACAGACTCACGCGCATCCGCATGGGATTGGCGGCCAGGAGCACAACTTCGATGCCGTTCTTCGTCGCCAAGGAGCGCGGCTTTTTCCGAGAGGAAGGCTTGGACGTCGAGCTGATCGTCATGCAGGCGATCCAAACTATCCAAGCGACGCTGGGCAACAGCACCCAGTTCGCCTCGGCCACCGGCAGCGCCGTCAGCGCCGCGGTCCGAGGCGCCGACATCAAGGTGATTCTCGCGGTTACCGACCGGCCGTCGTTCGATCTCATATCCCAACCGAACATCACCAGCGTGCAACAGTTGCGCGGCAAAAAGATCGGCACCGGCGGCGTTGGCTCCTTGGCGGAAATCCTCGCACGCCGGATTCTGCTGGTAAATAAAATTCCCCAGGAGGAAGTGGCGATCCTCGCCACCGGCCCGAGCCACGTGACTTACTTGTCGCTCAAGGCCAAAGTGATCGACGCCGCGCCGCTGCAAATGCCATTGACCTTCACCGCCCAGGACGAGGGGTTTCGCAAGCTGGTAGCGGCCGGCGACGTTTATCAAACGGTACAAGGAGGCCTTGCGACGACCTCAGCCATGCTGACGGAGCAGCCCGAGCTAGTGACCAAGGTAGTGCGCGCCATGTTGCGCGCGGCCCGGCTGATCAAATCCGACAAGAAGTACGGTATCGATTTCCTCAAAGGACCCTGGCTAGACATCGGCAAAGATCCGGAGAAGGTCGCTGCGCGAACCTATGACATTGCCGCTCCGGCGCTCCTGGAAAACGGCACCGTAGGCGAAGACATTCAGCGCCAGATGATCGCCGACGCGTCGGCGCAGATAAAACCGAAGCAACCGGTACTGCCGTCGCAGGCGTTCGACTTCAGCATCGCGCAGAGAGTCAGCCAGACGCTGCGCTGACGGAAACGGCGCATGCCACTTTGCTCCGAGCGAAGGTGAGTGGAACAAGCCTCCGATTCAGTCGCATTAATTTTGAATCGGCAACTATTTTGGCGCCCGCTGGTTTCGTTTGGTGCCGAGCTCATCGAGGATCGACAGATCCATAAACCGATTGGCGTTGATCGAGCCGAGTTTCTTGTCCATATACGCGGACATCCTGATCAGATTTTTCACCGCCTCGTCCGGCGGGTAGAGCGTGGCTTCGGAGTTTGCGTGCAGGTACTGATAGGCAAATTCGGTCACGTCGGCGTCGTTGCTATTCAGCAATTGAGTCAATGGCCGCATCGTGCCTTCCTTGTTGTCGACCAGATAGCGCGTCGCATCGGCGAAGGCTTTGACGAACTTTTTTACGGCCGGGCGCTGGCTCATGACATAGGAACGTTTTGCCGCGATGGGCGCGTTCATGAACGGCGTGGGCTTGCCGCGCAGTACCGAAAAGCCGCGCTTCTTCATGATCGGCTCGAAGAATATGTCAGCAAGCGTCGCGTCGATTCCGCCGCGCATAAGCGCGCCGACTCTTTCCTGTGAGCCGCCGCCCATCTGCAATAGCGTCAGATCTTTCACTGGATCCAGTCCGGCGTCTTGCAAGAGCACTTGAATGATCAGCCATGGCTTGCTGCCGGCTCGGTTGACGCCGACTTTTTTACCGCGCAGCTCGCGGATATCAGTGATTTTTTCCCGGGTCACCCAGACATAGGGGACGAGATTGTCCCAACTGCCAAGCGCAACGATGTCCGCGCCTTGCGCCTGACTGGGCAGCAGCCCCGTGGGCGCCCCGGCGACGACGTGCACGTCGCCAGAGATCAGCGCCTGATAAGTGGTCGGCGCGCTATTGATCCTGATCGGCTCGACGGTCGCCCCTCCTTCTGAAAGAAACCTCTGTCGTTGGCGACCAGCAGCGGAAATGCCGCGGTGGGAAACAACGGTATCGCTGCGCGCAGCGTTTCTTGCGCCAAAGCCCTGTTCATTGAGAGTTCAAGCAAGACGATGAACCATACCGCACCAAGCAAAAACGTTTTCCTCATATCAACCACCCACATGATTCAACCTGAAAGCAAAGATAATCCAATCCCGGCCGCCTTGATAAACTCGCTTAAATCACTTTGTTCGAGTTTTCGCAATCTGGAAAACCAATTGCTATAGCTCAAAGTTTTCGCCGCGTGTGCAAATTTTCGGAAGGCTCACCGCAGAGGCGCCGAGGACGCAGAGTAAAGAGTTTTTGACTAAATATATTCCGAACTCTGCGAACTCCGTGTCTCTGCGGTGAAATCCCTTTTTCTTCTACTCGGTTGCGGCTTTGCCGCGCTGGGACGAAGCATTTCTCACCTTGACAGTCGAAGCGGCGGCGCGATACAGGGGAGTAAGCGCTGGGACCAAATGGATCATCGGATGGAACTCGAACTGCTCGACTATTCACTCGCGGAGCTGCGCTGGGGCGAACGCACGGCTCTCGACGGCAACGCGCTTTCGCTATCCGTCGCCGATCTCCAAGATCAAATCAAAGATTTGCCCGCCGGTGTTCATGTCGATTACGAGTTGGCGCGCCCAGGCGAATCGAAGCGCATCGTCCATGTATTGGACACCGTGCTGCCGATCGCCAAGCTCGCCGGCGCGAGCCTCACCTTCCCAGGCTTCGACGGTCCGGCCGAGCTTGTCGGCAGCGGCCGCACCGTTCGTCTAAACAATCTGCTCGTGACCGTCACCGGCCGTTTTCCCCATCCCGAACTGATGACACCGATAGAAAAGCCGCGCGAGGGGATCATCGACCTGACCGGCATCGGTGCGCCCTATTCCTACGGCTCGGATTACTTTCATCTGATCGCTTCGCTGCGCGCCGATTCATCGGTGTCCAACGCCGCGTTCGATCACGCGGTTAGAACCATCGGGCTCCGCTTGGCGCGCTTCTTAGCGACAGCGGAGAAACTCAACTGCGCGGCTGAAACGAAGAAGGTGGCCTTGACTGCGGTCGCCGAACATTTGCCGAAAGTGGTGCTCATCTATCAGGTTCAGAGTCAGCTCGCCTGCGCGCGGACTTTTTACTACGGCGAAGAAGTGTCGCGCACTCTACCGACCTTGGTTCATCCCGCGGAATTCTTTGACGGCGCGCTGGTCAGCGGCAATTACAAGAGCGAGCGCAAGATTCCTACGTCGCTGCACTCAGACAATCCGTTTATCGCCGAGCTATTGGCGCGCCATGGCCACAGCGTGAACTTCCTCGGCGTCATTCTGTCGCGCGGCTACCACGACAGCTTTGAGCAAAAGAAAAAAAGCGGCCTCTGGGTGGCGCGCCTGGCGCACAATCTCGGCGCCGACGGCGCGGTCGCGCTCATGGAAGGCACCGGCAACGGCACCGTCGATTTCATGCAGACCGTCAAAGCTTGCGAAACTGAAGGCATCAAGACCGCCGCCGTGCTCCATGAGTCCAACGGCCCCAAAGGATACGAACGGCCCCTGGTGGACCATCCCAAAGAGGCCGACGGCATGATCAGCCGGGGCAACGTTTCGGAAAAGATTTTCATCGAGCCGCTGCAATCGGTCATCGGCGGCATGGAGATCGATCTCCATTTAAAAGCGACCCACGATCCGCGCCAGCCGTTTCTCTTCGATCCAACGATCTTTTACGCTTCGTACAGCAAAATGGGCAGCAGCGGCCTGCGCGCGGTCTATGAAAGTTAAGGTGCTTCGGGGTTGAGTGTGGAGATGTATTCACCACGAAGGACACGACGAGCACGAAGTTCGGAGTTTGAATTATCCGAACCCTTCGTGTCCTTCGTGATCTTCGCAGTGAACCAAATCGAGGAGTGCCGCACATGGTAAGAATCCTGCATTATATGAATCAGTTTTTCGCCGGCATCGGCGGCGAAGAAAAAGCTGGACAAGACGTGCTCTTCATTCCAAGCGCTGTGGGCGCCGGCGCGGTCATGGAAAATGCGTTCAAGCCGCGCGGCGTCGAATATGGCACCATCGTCTGCGGCGACAACTATTTTCACGAGCAGGAAGACAATGTCCTGCAAGCGATTCGCGCCGCCATCGAGCGCTTTCAACCGGAAATCTTTATCGCCGGTCCCGCGTTCAACGCTGGTCGGTACGGTCTCGCCTGCGCCAAGGTATGCAGCTGGGTGCGCGACTACTGGTGCATACCGGCGATCACCGGCATGCATGAAGACAATCCGGGGACCCAAGAGATCGGCCGCCATGTTTTCGTGCTTCAGACCGGCGCTTCCGCCGCGGCGATGCAGGAATCTTTGAATCGTTTCTCACGGCTCATCGAACGGCTGCTCGCCGGTGACGAATCCAGCGTTGAAAGTTTCCGCGCCGAATATTGTTTGCCGATTCCACGGCGCTTTACCGTGCGCGGCGCCGCGCCGGACTATGTCCGCGCCACGGATCTGCTGCTCGCCAAGCTTACGGGCCAAGCCTTTGAGAGCGAGATCCCGCGCATTGAGTCGAAGCGCCATGCGATTCCCAACCTGAGCACCGGACTGGCGGACACGACCGTCGCTCTGGTGACCGAAGGCGGTCTCGTTCCCAAAGGCAACCCGGATCGACTGGAGAGCTCGCGCGGCACCCGATACTTTAAATACCCGTTGTCCGGACGGGAAGATTTACCGCGCGGCGAGTTCGAAGCGATGCACACCGGCTACGACACTGCGACCGTCGACCATGACCCCGATCGGATCGTGCCGCTCGACGCCATGCGCGTGCTAGAGAAGTCACAACGATTCAAAAAACTGCACGACCACTATTTCGTCACCACCGGCACCGGCGCGATGCCGAGCAAGATGGCAGAGATCGGCGCGGACATCGCCTCCGAGCTGGCGGATTCCGCCGTCGGCGCCGTCATTTTGACCGCGACCTGAGGAACCGGCACGCGTAGCGGCGCTACGATCGGCAAAGAGATAGAGAAAAAAGGCATCCCGGTGGTGCTCATCACCTGCCTCGCCAACGTTGCCTCACAGGTCGGCGTCGGCAGGATCATGGCCGGCAACAAATTTCATTATCCCGTCGGCCAGCCCGAGCTGCCGCCAGCGGAAGAGCTGCGCTGGCGCGTCGCCCTCATCGAGAAAGCTCTCGCAACTTTGGAAACGAAAGTGGAAGAATCCAAGATATTTTAAAAATCGCTCACGAGGTGAGCGATTTGGCGCGCGCGGATAAATCTAGCCCGAATTATTCGTGCTACGAGGAAACCTGACGACACTCTGTCGATCGAGGTGTAACCCTGGAGGAATGAAGGCACCGGCGCGAATGTTTCATTTTGTGCTCGGCGCTCGGCACGATGTTTGACCTTTTCGCCGCCGATCTCATAAGGAAGTCGCCCCGTTGCCTCTTCAAGGCACAACTGCTTTGCCTTCGTTCCGGAAGGGTTGCACCTCGATCGCTGTTTCACCGCGAAAAATCCGGACTAGCTTTTCGACGACGCCTCACTCGGCCGCCACATGTACCAGATCGGCGTGCCGAGAAGTTCTTCTTCGCGCTGCACGATAAAACCAAACTTTTTGTAAAATTCGACGTTCTCCCACCGGTCGGTTTCAAGATAACCGGCGGCGTTTTCCTGCGCGAGATGCTCGACGTAGCGCTGCATCAGCGCCGTGCCGGCGCCTTGCCGTTGTAAAGACGGCGCGACACCGATCGGGCCGAGATGGATATGAGGCGCGTCGGGATCCAACCGGCACCAACGGCTATACCACCTAACAACCTGAGGAATCGCCTCGCCTAGCGGCTTGAGCAATGTCGCAACGACTAGGGGAACTTCCTCCGGCGCGGGCAAACAGTAGGGCGAAGCCTTGAAATGAACGTATCCGCCCACCGCGCCGTCGGCGAGCGCGACAAAGGCTTGGCCCAAGAACATCTGGCGCAGGCCGATGCGAAAGAATAAGCGGTTCTGATCGATGCGTCCTGCACCGAACGCGGCAAGATGAAGCGGATTGCTAACGAAGGCGTTGGCAAGAAGCGCTACGCAATCGTCCAAATGACCCGCCGAGTATTTTTTTACCTCGAACACTGTCGTCCGCACCGAGCCGACGGTTTAGCGAAAGCGCTTTACGGCAGCGTCTTGAGACGCTCTTGCATCTCCCTGGCGGAAATCTCTTGTCCGTACAACGGCCCGCCTTGAGCGAACAGCTTGGTGCGTTCGAGGGACCCGACGATCACCGGATCGAAACCAGCGTCGCGCACCAACTTCGAGGCTACCTTCAACGCCTCCTGGTCATCACCGCCGATGGGGATAGCCATGCGCTCACCGGCGCGATTAGCGTTACTGGCCAGCCGCTGAAAGCTCATCAGGTTCAACCCGCGCACGATGCGCGCGCCGGACAAATATTTCGCCGATGTAATTCCGACGCCGACTTCGCGCGCTTCCTTAGCGACCTCGCCGTCGCGATTCACAACCGCGTTGGTGGCATCAAGCACGATCTTGCCGGTGAATTCCTTGGCGTAATCCCTGCCGAGCTGTGGAATAGCGCCATAGGGCACGGCGAGAAGAATGGCGTCGCCGAACGTCAATGCTTCTTTTACGGTACCGGCGCGCGCCAGAGGTCCAAGCTTATCGACCAAGGGTTTAAGCTGGTCGGGATTTCGCGACGAAAACATCACCTGATGGCCGGATTTCACCCACAGCTCACCGACCGTACCACCGATGTTACCGGAACCGATGACGCCGATCTTCATCGCCACCGCGCCCGCCGCCGTCTGCGCCAACAGCGCGAGCGGCATGACGGTAAAAAGAGAACTCACCGCGGCAAGCACGACTGCCTGGAGAAAAGTTCGATGAATAAAATTTGAGTAAACACGATCTGTCATGACCGACTCCTTTCGATCTGGGGTTGATCACGCCTGCCGGGTGGTCAACTTATAATATAGCTTGCCCAGGACTGAACCCCAGCGCTTTGTAAGTCTTCAGGCGGCGAGCGTGCATTCGGCTGAGAACCGGCACCTTTGCGTCAAGATAGTCGTATACCCATGCGCTTTCTTTGCCCTGATAGGTTCTCAACGTCCTACCAACATACTGAACGACTTTTCCCTTGAAGGAAATCGGGAACGCGAGAAATAGAGTGTCCAACTGTGGGCAGTCAAATCCCTCACCCAGGAATTCGCCGGTAGCGATCACGACAAGCGCCTCGTCCTGTCGCGCGTTGTCGATTGCCTTAAAAATTGAATATCGTTCCTTTTTCCCGATATCGCCACTTAGGACAAATGGAGCCTTGCCTCTTCTTGCTAAGCTCTCCGCGAGCAGCCGGCAATGTTCCTTCCATTGACTGAGAATCAAGCATCGACGCCCGTCTCTCAACGCCGACAACACGTCTTCTTCGATCAATATGTTGCGCGCCTCATCGTTTACCAAGGAACGAAAGATGTCGTGGATTGTTGAGAAGTCTCCATTTGGAAACGTGAACGTGGTTTCTCGAACGTTTAGCCGTAGAGATAATTCCGACGAAGTCTCCTCGATCGCGCAACGAATCGGTCCACATTGCATGGTCACAATATTTTGCAGTCCGTCTCTGCGATACGGCGTAGCGGTCAGCCCGAGCACGTGGCGTACCGGAGCTTTTTTAATACGGCCTTCAAAAGTAAACGCCGGTAGATGATGGCATTCATCTACGACCACGAAACCGTAATTCCCGAAAAAACTGTTAATGTCATCGATACTCTTCAAACTCTGAATCATGGCCAAGTCGACCATTCCGCTCAGACGACTCCTTCCGCCTCCCTTTTGGCCAATTTCTCGCGGAGAAAGCCCCAACAATTTCATCATCTGCACGCGCCACTGTTCCAGGATCGGTTTCCGGTGAGCCAGGATAAGTGTCGGCAAATTTCGTTTGGCGATCATGTAACAACCCATCACGGTTTTTCCAGCTCCCGGCGGTGCTACCAACACTCCCATATCATGGGGCAAGAGTTTCTTTACTGCGTCCTCTTGCGATGCCGTTAATGAACCATAGAATCGGAAATACATCGGTTTTGGGATAGAGCGCTGGTCGGTAATAGCGATTTCGCTGCCAGCATCTTTTGCTAAGTCGAGAATATCTTGGAGCAGTCCACGGGGTAGATGGATAAAAGCTATGTCCTCGTCGTAGCACCTGATGAATCTTGGAATTTGGAATGTCGACAGTCGAAGTTTTTGCCGTTCGTAAAACTTGGGATTATGGAAAGAGGCCAAATGCTTGATCTGAGAAAGCATCCACGGCGGCATTCCGGCTTTCTCCAAGCTTATCGATGCTGCGAACACCGCGTGAACTTTCTTGGGAGCGGGATATCTCTTACGAGCAAAAAGAGATTTGCTTTCCGTAAAACCTGGTCCAATCGTCAGCGCAGGAATTTTTGCAAGCAAATCATCGAGATGTGCGGGAGAGAGTCGCTCCACGCAACTGAGATAAGCCCATTGGTCTGGATAGGAACGCAGCTCGGGTTCTTCGGGATCGACGAACTCGGTATTTCCTTCAGGTCGGCTTTTCTTTTGCAGTGGCAATGCTATGAGATTTCCAAATCCACCCGTTGGCACGAAGTCCTGATTGGGGAACAATCGGTCGTAGCTAACAAGATCGATCTCGGCGCGGAGATTCATGGCGTCTCTGAGTAGCCTCATTCCAAGTTGCCGAGCGGAAACCGCTGGCACCGGAGAGGTAAAGAAAATCCAGACGTGGCCACCGTTACCCGAACGAGACCGTTCAAGATGGGCGGGTATGCCGAATCGCTTGCAGACATCGAGAAAAGCCAAGCTATCCAAGACCCAACCGTCTTTGTCGAAGTCACAAGCCAAGAACCAGCAGCTATTGTCCTTCAACAGTGGATAACACCCAATGATTTTTTCACCGATCAAGTGATCGTGAACGACTGCATCCTTCAAAGGAATATATTTTTTTGGTTTCCCCTTCACCTGGTTCCATGGATCCTCAACCGCCGGTGAATAGCCTTTTTTGCCGGTCCGTTCGTTGGTCCAATAAAGCGCAAAGACATCGTCTCGTCCGCGGAAGAGATTTCGAAACAAGTCGATTTTTTCGATGGCAGGAGAATCGGCCGTGAGTGAATCGATCAGTTTCGTCTTTACGGTGGCGGGATCAGATTTTCGTTGATAGTCGCGCGGTGGTTCGTGGGTGGAAAGGCTCAAACGCTTACGCAATTCGGCGTTCTCTTCGCGGAGCCGGGTCAATTCACGGTGTAGCTCGTCAGCATCAGAAGACATATCCTTGGTTGGATCTGAGTTGCTCAATCCCGCACCAAATAGAAAAGCTAGAAGGCTTAACCAACTCTGTCTAAAAAGGTCCCAGAAATCGCTCGCCGTTGAAATGGATCATGTGATCCGGGGCATCGGCGACCCACACCTCAGTCTCCCATGCCACGTCACCGATGTACTTCAATAATCCTCTTCGATCGAGGAAAGCAGTTACAAACACTAAGCCGGCTTTGCTACTGGCGAAAAGATTTTTTAACTCGGTCAAACGCTTTGGACTTACCGGGCCGTGACTCGTTACCGCCTCAATAAGAACAAGCCAGTTCCGCTCTTTAAAATGCACAACCACATCTGGCATCTTTCCATGTTCTTCGACAGAAACACCCAGGGTTTGTAAATAAGCAGGATCGAAATAAGCCCACTTTTTGTTCGTGTCACCGACGTATACCGGCTTCGCAGCTGGCGTAAATCGCTGGCAGAACTCGCTCATGATTCTTTGGATCAAAACATTCTGTCCACCCGCGGAAAGTCGAATGGTCGCACCAGGAGCTAGGTCAAGTGGAATTCGCTGCATGTCGCGTGTCTGTTTGTACTTTTGAGTAAGCGTGTGAATATCAGCCAAATAGCGCCGAAGAGCGTTGTCCCATTCCCGCGAATTAAATCGTCGGATTACAGCCAAGGCACGAGGTTCAATTTGATAGCAATATTTCGGACTATTCGTTGGCCGCAGCGGCTCGTCAGGATTTGCTATTACTAGGCCCGCCTGCTCGAACTGATGCAGCGTAAACCGTCGGACCGTTTCCCGTGTGTTCGGCGCCCATTTCTTTTTGTAATGAGTGGCTACGAATTCCATGATTGGCGTGACGCCCCGTAACGGGTCATTGGCAAACTCCCAGGGCTTCGTCGGAGGTAGGTCGAGAAGCGCTAGCAGGGTTAGGGCTGCCCGTTCGTTTCGCTGCTCTGCGGGCAATCCGAGCACAGTAAGGATTGCTTGTGCTTCCTTGATGCGGCGTGACCTGACGTCTGCCATCACGGTACCCCGATGGTCTCGCCTACGATGAAGTCGATGACACTTTGAGCCGGAAGAATCTGTCCAACTCTCTGGCCCAGCTTAACGAGTGAATCTCTCGTAGGATACCGGAGTGACCGGAGATCCGTCGCATTAACCTGAGTGTGACCGTTGAATTGCCGGAAATAACTATCCAACGGCGTTGAGTTCAAGAATACAGAAAGACCATAGGCGAGATTTCGATCTAACGGGGCACCACGTTCGTGAAAATAATTGACATGATTCTCAAAGCCAACGACCTCACAAGGCACGGTCTCAGGATCGAAGATTGCTGCGACGACCCGCCGGCGCTCTTCTTTAGCGGAAAATCGTCTTGCCAGAACGTATATGCCACTAGGCACCATCAGCGAAGCGCTAGCAGCGTTGTACTCGATCGCGTTTGCTTTCTTGAAGTTGAGTTTTGGCCACTGCACGAGCCCATTGTCAAAGTGAGCTGGATAAATCAATGGGACGGTCTTTGAATTAGAATTGGCACGAAGCCACTTTCGAGCGCGAAAATCAACGACTCTACCGGTACTCACGTTCAAACCCAATGCATCAAGTGTGCATGGTAACATCTCCATGCTCCGCGCGAGTACATGGCCATCACCATCAGGAACCAAGTGAATAAAAACCTCAGGGTCGCCAGGTCGCACGACGCTATCGAATGGCACGCAGCGCTTGTCCACCACTGGATCGTAAGGCGATTGACTTTTGGAGACACCAACCGACTTTTGTTGTGGAACACTCTTCACGGCGTGAAGGATCAAATTCTCCTGTAGTATTTTGTCCTCTTTAAAGGCGTCGAATCGAGATTCAAAAACGTGAAGCTGAGTGAGATTGACGTTCCGCAACAAGTGTTCGCGGAATGGACGGAAGTACGGACCGTTGCAAAAACTTCTCGGTGTAATCGCGACGAGTTCGCCGTCCTTATCTAAGAGCAGCACAACAAGCGCTAGAAACGCAGCATAGAGATTGCTTGTTTCAATATTCAGACGGCGGAGAAGTTTTCGGATTCGAGACTCAGCACGGAACTTCTTGTACGGTGGATTTAATATCGCAATATCGAAACACTGATGGTCGGTTTGGAAGAGCCCTGTGTCCAAGAATGTAACCGCAGATTCAATAAAATCCGTCGCTCGAATCTCCCCAGTGAAGCAAATATTCGCTTCCGCACAGTGATTCTCGCAAGCCACCAGGGTTCGGCGTAAATCAGGCAGTACGCCTTCATCGAGCTCATAGGCTACTAAGAATATCTCCTTCGGTCGCTCGTTTCGGGCGCAAATAGCTTCGACTAGTGCCGCCGTCAATGCGCCCGCACCCGCACCAGCGTCAAGTATTCGTAACCGCTGTTGCGATAGCGAAAACATCGACGCCATCAACCGAGCCGTTTCAGGCGGCGTAAAAAACTGTCCAAGACTGCTACGTCGAACTCGATTGAGTGTCTCTATCTGTTTACGCCTAGCATCCTCAGCTATCCCAACAGGACTGGGAGATTCCGCGGTCATCGACGAGAGATCCGATACTGTAGCATTGTTCCCGCCGCCCTTCCGCAAGCTTGCGCGCGCCTGACGTCTTACTTCGGGCTTCACAGTATTATCAAGCTATCGCACAATCCATTGAACTTTCAACGTTGCAATCCCACGCCGCACCAAGCCCGCGAAGGTAACTCTGTAGTGCTTCTCTCCGGACTCGCATGGTGGCTCACGCGATCAATGGGATCACCGCTCCTGATACACCCCATCGACGAAGCCAATCTCGCTTAGCTCGCGAAATACCCGCGCGTCGATGAACGCTGTGGCACGATGCCGGTGGAATGAGGCAGCTATCGGCTATTTCTTCAAGAATTGCTTGCATGCCATATCGAGTCATTTCTCCGCGTGTTGAATCACTTCGTGCATCTCGAACACATTCGGACCGGCGAAGATTTCGGACGGCGGGCGGTTGCGGTGCGCTTCCTTGAATTCAGCGCTGTCGGTCCAGCCGCGAAACGACGCCTCGTCCGTCCAGTGCGTCAGGACTATATAGTAATCGCTTTTGACCGGACGCAAGATTTCCAAGCGTACGAAGCCCGGCATGTTCTCGACCAGCCGCGCGCGGCCTTCGAAACGTTTTTCGAAGTCCGCCTCATGACCCTTAGCGACTTGAATACGATTGGAAACGGCGATCATGCTCATATTCTCCTTCCGTGCAATTCAAAACGCCGATTCCAGCTTATAAAACCGCGCCACGTTGTCGTGCATCATCTTTTGTTTAATGCCGTCGGAAATATCTCGGCGCGCGCGGATGCCTTTCACAGTATGCGGCCAGTCGCCATCCCAATGTGGATAGTCAGAGGAATAAAGGATGGTATCTTCCAAACCCCAGCGCATGGCGTCTGGAATCGTCTTCTCTTCGCACTCGACACCGAAGTAAATTCGCCCGCTCTTCACATACTCACTCGGCAGCTTGGTCAAATACGGCGCTTCGACGGCGCCGCGCTTTTCCACTTCCTCATCGAGCCGGTCCATCATATACGGCACCCAGCCGATGCCGGATTCGAGATAACCGATGCTCAATTTCGGAAAGCGCTCGAACACACCGCCGATAATCGTCGCGATCAGCGCCATCATCTGCTCGGCCGGATGATCGATGGTGTGCGCCGAGAGAAACTTGCGAAAGCGCTGGCCACCGAGGGAATCCGCTGACGTGCCGGTGTGAAAGCCGATGCCGACGCCAAGCTGCTCCGCCGCGGCGTAAATCGGATCGTAGAAGCTGTCACCAAAGTCGGGCATCTGCGGCAGGCAAGTCGGCAGCACGCCAGCCAGCGCGCCGCGTTCCCGCACCGCGCGCTTGAACTCTTCGGCTGCCGCGGTTGGATCCTGCGGTGCCAACAACGCGACGAACTTCAATCGCGATGTGTCTTTCTTGCAGAAGTGAAACAGCCAGTCGTTGTAAGCGCGCGTGATCCCCGTCGCGTAATCTTTTTCGTGTAGCGCGCTCACGTGCAAACCCGCCGTCGGATAAAGCACCATGACGTCGATCCCGTCCTCGTCCATGGCGGCCAGTTGATCTTCCGGACCTTCCGGCTTTTGCCCAAGCTTGCCGTGCAGATCGCGGTCCCACTCGTCGTTAGGAAACAAATTGCGCCGCTGCCAACGCGGCTCCAAGAACTCGCGCAAGCCGGCGCTGGATTCCCGCACATGCCCGTCGGCATCGATCACTGTGTAGCTAGCCATGAAACCTCCTTTAGGACGTAAGGAGTAAAAAGTGAGGAGTAAGGGGTCTCCTCCCCATCTCCTAACTACTTACTCCTTACTACTAACTTGCAAATAATTCTGCCAGACATGCTGTGGTTTAAATCCCAACACGCGCCGTGCTTTGGCGGAGTCGACGCAACTCCAGTGCGTGCCGGAAACTTTTCTGAACTTCGCGCCGCGCGGCAAATATTCCTTCACCAACACCAGCGTCGGCTGAATCATGCAGTTGAGCGGCGCCGATGCGATAAACACTTCATGTCCGGTAAACTTCGCTTCAAGCGCCAGCCGGCATGTCGCCGCAGCATCGCGCGCGTCGATGTAAGTCCAAAAGCCGTTCGCCCGCGTCTGCGGATTGCGCCAGCGGTCACGAAAACTCTCGTAGGACAGATCGAAATTTACACCAGGAAAGCGCAGGCTGCTCACCGTCATCTGCTTGTGCACCGAGACGATCGAGTCGGCAATCTGCTCGCCAAGAACTTTGGATAGGCCATAAGAGTCCTGCGGCTTCGATGGGTGATCTTCATCTAACGGCAAATAGTCCGGCGCCCATAGCTTGTGCGCATAGATAAAACCGAACGCCGCCGTGCTCGACGCCATGACGACCCTCTTCACACCCCTATCGGCGGCAGCGCGCAGCACGTTATAACTCGCCGACACATTATTGCTCAGCGTCTCCGCATCCGGCGCCAGATTTGGCGCTTGATAAGCACCGAGATGAATAATGCCGTGGGCATCGCGCAGCGCTTCAAATAAATCTCCGGAGTGGCGCAGATCGACCAACCAACTCATGCACAACTTTTCCCGCGGCGCGACGCGGTCGAGGCTCAAAACCTGATAGCGGTGCGCCTGCAATTCACGAATCACAAATTGCCCCAACCGCCCACTGCCACCGGTGACAACGACTTTTTTCATCCGTGGAGTTTCTCCGTCTGTAATACCTTGCCTCAGTGTCTTCGAGTCAGTCCTCACTCCTTACCACTTGCTCCTTACTCACTCGCGCGCAGGGCGCCCACAGCTACCGCTTCGGAATCAAAATCTCTTTCAATCGCGCGATCAGTGTCGGATTCAACTCATACAAGCTCGCGAACGTCTTCGCCGTCGTCGGGCCGTCGATGGGCGCGACTTCGAGCTGCGATTTATCCGCCTCGGCGATCAGTTCGCGGTCCTTGAAAGTTTTCACGAACGCCTGTTGCAGCGTCCGCAAGCGCTCCGGCGGAGTTCCTGGCGCCACGGAGAATGGAAACTGATAGACATGCACGTTATCGGCGACGCGCAACAGCGTTTTGGCTTCTTCGGTCTTGGCGTAACTGATCGCCAGCGGAACTTTTTTCAATTCGGGATGCGATTTAAACGTCGCTTGCAGGACAACATGGATCTTGCCCGCCTGCATTTGGCTGCGCCAGGAAACTTTGGTCGCCTGCCAGGACGCGCACAGCCCATCCACTTCGCCGCTCTCGACGGCGATGCGCGCCTCGGCGCCGCCCTTGTAGCCCTCGACCATTTCCAGCGGCAAATTGAGCGCTGCTTTTAAAAGTTTCGGCACATCGGACAGGCTCGTACCGGGTCCGATGGAGGCGATCTTCATCGGCCGCTTGGCATTGATCCAGTCGTCCATGGTTTTGATGCCGCTCTGACTGTTGAAATGACAGGCGGTATCGTAGGGACCGGGAATGCCGACCCAGCCGACCTTGCGGCCGTCGAACTTGATCGCGTCGTTGCCCATGATGTGTTGGAGAATCAGCGGCGACGCCCAGGCGGCGATGGTCAATCCGTCGGGTTTGGCGCGATTGTAAAGATGATTCGCCGCGATAATGCCGCCGGCGCCGGTCATGTTTTCGACGATGCGCGTCGGATTGCCCGGTAGATATTTACTGATGTGGCGCGCCAACAACCGAGTGTACTGATCGTAGGTCCCACCCGGCGAATAACCGACAATAAAAGTCAGCGTCCTATCCTTGAAATCGTCCTGGGCAATTGCCGGTGGCGCAAAATTGCCGGCGATCAATACCATGAAGCCAATGAGAAAACCTCGAGTCGTGTAGAACATATCGTCCCCCATTTATAAACTCGCTCGCCCGAAACCTACTACAACTCTGGGCGGCGTTCCATCGCCGTTAGCCAAACCGTAAAGTGAATCGGTACCCATAGAGCTGTTTTTTTCTGCGCGTGTCGCAAGTGAATCGTTCCAATAACTGCCGTAGCGGGTTGCAGCCTATTCAGCTCGGGCAAATACGTCAAGCCACGGCGTTCGCTGGAACCTCCATATTACATGCCTGAAATACCGATTCACGGCTCTGGTGCAGCGAGACAGGGTCGTGATAAAAGGCGGGCAAGCACTCAAGCAATTTAATTGGCATGAAAGAATTCCTGAAGGAGGAGTAAAGCCATGGCCAACCTCACCGCCACCACAGCCATTGACGCCGACGGGCATGTCATCGAACACGAAAGCGACATTCGGAAATATTTGTCGGCGCCTTGGAATAAGCGCTCGACGGCGCTCCGTCCGGGCGACCAGCCGTGGGACAATTACATGTTCGATCACTTCGTCACCGAGCGCACTTGGAGTAAACTATCGGCGCGTGAACAGGTAGAGCGCTGGGACGACATCTTGGACGAACATCGGATGGAGTACGCGGTCTGTTTTCCCACCGGTTCCGGCAGCGTCGTCCGGTTGCAAGAGCAAAAATTTCAAATCGCCGTGGCGCGCGCCTGCAACGATCAGTTCGCCGCTGAATACAACGCGCTATCCAAGCGTGTCAAATGCGTCGGCGTTTTGCCGATGCGCTCGCCGCAAGCGGCAGCGGAAGAATTGGAACGCGCCGTCAAAGAACAAGGCCTCATCGGCTTCGAGATTTTGCCGGTCGGTCTGCCGGTGGCGCTGGGCGACTCGTTCTACGATCCAGTCTACGCCGCGGCGGAGCGTTGCGGCGCAGTGCTCGGCATTCACGGCACGCGCAGCTGGTCGCGCGAACTCGGCGCCGAGGGCTTGGGAACCTTCGCTGAAGTTCATGCCTATGCATTTACGGCCGGCATCTTGCTTCAATTCACCAGCATGATCTGTCAAGGCGTACCGGTGCGCTTTCCCAAACTGCGCTTCGCCTTCTTGGAAATCGGCGCCACTTGGCTGCCCTACTATCTCGATCGTCTCGACGAGCACTGGGAAAAGCGCGCTGAATTTGAAATGCCGCTGCTCAAAGAAAAACCCAGCGAGTTGGTGCGCAAATCGGAAGTTTACTTCAGCATCGAGTCCGGCGAGTCGCAGTTGCCGGCGGCCATCGACTACGTCGGCGCCGATCATTTTCTCTACGCCTCCGACATTCCCCACTGGGACTGCGAGTTTCCTGGAAATCTTGAACATCTGCGCAACCACGCAGCGCTATCCGCAGGGGTCAAAGAAAAAATTCTTTACAGTAACGCCAAGCGGCTTTTTGATTTATAAGAGTTACGTCCGTGCCATGGAACTGGCAAATCTCATTCATGAAGACGGCGTCAAAGGCATCTTTCGCGTGCATCGGTCGGCCTTCACCGCGCCGGAGATCGCCGATCTGGAACGCCGAACGATCTTTGACCATTGCTGGCTCTATCTTGGCCACGAATCCGAAGTGGCCAAGCCTGGCGACTTTCGCCGCCGCACGGTGGCCGGACGGCCGCTCTTCTGGATCAGAGGGAGCGACGGCAAGGTGCGCGCGTTTCACAACACTTGCACTCACTGGGGCGCCAACGTCTGCCGCGTCGACGCCGGCAACGCGGAAACCTTTCAATGCTTTTACCATGCCTGGACTTTTGACAATCAAGGCGCGCTAATCAGCGTGCCGGACGAAGCCGCCTACGCACCAGGATTCGACAAAAAGGAATTAAGTCTGGTTTCACCGGCGCGCTTGGAAAATTATCGCGGCCTTTATTTCATCAGCTTCAACCCGCGCATTGTCGATCTGGCGAGCTACCTTGGCGGCGCGAAGGAATATTTGGATCTCATTCTCGACCAATCTGAAGCCGGCTGGGAGCTCGTGCCAGGCACGCAGAAGTACGGCGTCAGAGCCAACTGGAAAATGTTTTCGCTCAATAGTCTCGACAGCTACCATGTGAAACCGTTGCACGCGACATTTTTCAAATACACTCAGAGTCTCGGTCCAGGCGATCCACAGCCGCCGCTGCCGGATTTTCCCGGCGCGGATGGCCGCTCGCTGGCGCTTGGCAATGGTCACGGGGTTGATATCTTTGCCGCGCGGGATCGTGCCCGGCCGATTGCCAATTGGCATCCCATCCTTGGCGCGGAAACCAAAGATGAGATCCGCGCCATTCGGTCAAATCTCGTCATGCGCTTCGGCGAAGAGCGCGCCTACCTGATGTGCAATACCAATCGGCTCATGCTGATCTATCCGAACTTCGCCTTGCACGATATCGCCGGCATTAGTCTGCGCTACTTCGAGCCCAGCGGGCGGGACTCGATGGACGTGACGGTGCAAACGCTGGCGCCGAAGCACGAATCGGCGGCGCTCCGCAGCCGACGGCTAGAAAATTTCGTCAGCTTCCTCGGCCCCGGCGGCTTTGCCCATCCTGACGATCTGGAAGCGATGGAGTCCGCGCAGACGGGCTTTAGCGCCGGCGGGCCCGAGTGGATCGACGCGTCCCGCGGCATGCGCCGCATTGCCACCGCTCTCGATGAGAATCATGTGCGATCATTCTGGCGCCAATGGTTAGCGGATCTGAGCCGAACGTCAGCCGCAACCGAAACAAGCCATGCAATAGAGCCGACAACACGTTGAGATGACCAAATGAATTCGCCGAGCTATGCCGATCGGGACACAGTCGCCCTCCTGCTACACCGGGAAGTGGAAGCCTTTCTTTTTAACGAGGCTGCATTACTCGACGCTTGGCAATTGGATGAGTGGCTCGCGCTATTTACCGATGACGCGCGCTATCTCGTCCCCTCCACCGACACACCGGACGGCGATCCGCACCAAGCGTTGTCCCTGATCGACGATGACCTCGCGCGGCTGCGCGGACGGGTGGAAAGATTGAACAGCCGCCACGCCCATCGTGAGTTTCCCTGGTCGCGCACACGCCGTTTGATCACCAACGTGCGCGTTACGGAAGTCGTCGACGCTGAGATTCACGTTGCCGCATCGTTTCTCGTCTATCGAATTCGCGCCGGCCACGTCGACCCGTTGATCGGTCGTTACGAATACATTCTGCGGCGCGTCGAGAGCGCGCTTAAAATCGCCCATCGCAAAGCCGTGCTCGATCTCGAAGCGCTGCGCCCGCACGGCACGGTGAGCATAATCTTGTAGAAAGCTGATTCATGTTTGAAAGCCTTGTTGCATACCAATTAAACAACGATCCATGAGGAGGAAAAACCATGAGCCCGACTAATTCCGCGATCAACGATCCGATGATCCCCATACCGATTCCCGAGCAGGTACCGGCCAAAGAAGGGCTTGCCGAACTCCCCGGCACTCGTCTTTGGTATTGGGACACCGGCGGCGACGGCACGCCGGTGGTGTTTCTCCACCCGGCTACGGGCAGCGCGCTGATCTGGTTATACCAGCAGCCGGTGTTCGCTAAAGCCGGCTATCGGGTCATCGCTTATTCGCGCCGCAATCATTACGGCTCCGACATGGCGACCGTGGACAATCCCGGCATCGGCTCGGAAGATCTGCACAACCTGATGGATTTTCTCGGCGTCAAAAAGTTTCACGCGGTGGCCTCCGCCGCCGGCGGCAGCGTCGCGGCGGATTACGCATTCTCGCATCCTGAACGGCTGCTCAGTCTGACCGTTTGCAGCAACAACCTAGCCGCGAAAGACGGCTACATCGCCGACATCGCCGCCAAGATCAGACCCAAAGAAGAAGAGGACTTGCCGCGCTGGTTTTGGGAGTTGAGCCCGTCTTATCGCGCGGCCAACCCCGAAGGCACGGAAAAATGGAGCGAGATCAATCGCAAATCCATACCGAAAAAAGGGCCGCGGCAAAAGGCCGCCAACGTCGTCACGCCGGCCAAGTTGGAAACGTTAAAAGTGCCGACCCTGTTGATGAGCGGGCCCGCCGATCACTCGACGCCGCCTTCGATCACCCGCATGCTCGCGCGCCATATTCCCGACAATGAAGTCGTCATCATTGAAGAGGCCGGCCATTCGTCCTATTGGGAGCGCCCAGAGGCTTTTAATCGAGCAGTTCTCGACTTTATCGGGAGGCATTCGAAATAGCGTAACCGTTTTGCGAATAAGGTCTTACGCCCAAGGCTTTAATATCAGCCGGCCGTGCGATAGAGATCAAGTATGCTCTTTTGCTTTGTTTGGACGGGTAAACCGATGAGCCGCGGCGAGTAAATCGGATGGAACATACATGAAAAAGGTAACGCTATACAGCTCTAGCCGTTCGTCGATGACCGGTCGGGCAAACTCGACGGCCGATCCGAACCAACTCAAAAGTCCCGATCAGACGCGCGAGAACTTTGACACTAAAATCAGGCGTCAACAACGCCGCTTCTCATTGCGAAACTTCTCCATAAGCCACCAACAGCTCCTTTGGGTTGCCAGCGGCGGGCTGCTCGCGCTGCTCTTGATGTTGACCCGTGGGGCGATCATGCCTGCGGCGCGGCAAATCACCCAGGACGATATCCGTGGCGCGGTGCTTCATACGCTGGAAACCACCACACTGCCGTCGCCCGCAGCGAAGGCGTACGAGGTAATTCGACCGTCCATCGTTCGCGTGCGCCGGTTGGAACCGGATAAGAACGGCGAGTATACCGAAAAGGGCGTCGGTACCGGGGTCGTGATCGTCGACAAAGGTGTCATTCTGACAAATCTCCATGTTGTCTTCGGTGCCAAGCGGGTACAGGTGGTGTTCGCCGACGGCCTCGAATCCGACGCGACGATCACCGGCGTGCAGCCGGAGCACGATTTGGCCGTGCTTCAGGCGCAAACGATTCCCGACGATCTTGCCGCTGCGACCATGCGATCCACCGCGAATCTCGCATGGGGCGACCAAGTTGTTGCCGTGGGCTTTCCGTTCGGCATCGGTCCTTCGGCGTCGGCTGGAGTAGTGTCCGGTTTGCGGCGAGAATTTCGCTCCCCGGAAGGGAAGCGCCTGCTGACAAATCTCATCCAGTTCGACGCCGCCGTCAATCCCGGCAGCTCCGGCGGGCCGCTGGTGACCGCCGAGGGCGAGGTCGTCGGCATCGTCACCGCTATTCTGAACCCGACTGATCAGCGTTTCTTCGTCGGCATTGGCTTTGCGGTTCCCATCGAAAATGCGGCAGCTGCCGTCGGGATACCGCCTTTTTAGCGCGTCCGTAAAATCGCAAACCTCAAAGGCACATATGGATTACCAAGTAACCGACCACAACGAAGTTGCTCTATTGATGGAGCGCATCCTCTACGAAGTGAAGAAGGTCATCGTCGGCCAGGATCATTTCCTGGAGCGAGTGTTGGTTGCCGTCCTGGCGCAGGGACATCTGCTCGTCGAGGGCGTGCCGGGTCTCGCCAAGACCCTTACGGTGAAAACCCTCGCCAGAACCATTCGCGGATCGTTTAAGAGAATTCAATTCACGCCTGATCTTGTCCCGGCGGATCTGGTGGGAACGCGCATCTACAACCAAAAGACCGGCGATTTCACCACCTCGTTGGGGCCCGTTTTCACCAACCTCCTGCTTGCCGATGAGATCAACCGGGCGCCGGCGAAAGTACAAAGCGCGTTGCTCGAGGTGATGCAGGAGCGCCAGGTCACCATCGCAGGGGAGAGCCACCCTGTCCCCGAGCCGTTCCTGGTGATGGCCACGCAGAATCCAATCGAGACGGAAGGAACCTACCCGCTGCCTGAGGCGCAGGTAGACCGCTTCATGATGAAGGTGCTCGTTGGCTATCCAACCGAGGAAGAGGAGTTTGTTATCGTCGATAGGGTCACTGGTGTTCCGAACAATGTCGATTCCATGGCCACACCCGAGCAACTCATCGCGCTTCAGCGCCAGTGCCGGAGCGGCTATGTGGATCCATCGCTCAAGCAATACGCGGTGCGCCTCGCCGCCGCGACGCGCGATCCGGACCGCTACGGCGTCACCAGCGTAGCGAAATACCTGACGTTCGGTGCCAGCCCGCGCGCCTCCATTAATCTCATCGAAGGCGCGCGGGCGCTGGCGTTTCTGCGCGGGCGCGCCTATGTCTTGCCCGAGGACGTTAAAGATTTGGTGCCCGATGTATTTCGCCACCGGCTGGTGCTGACTTATGAAGCGCTCGCCGAAGGGATAACCCCGGATCATTTGATCCGTCGTGTCATGCAGCAGATTGCGGCTCCCGATAAGCCGCTGGAGACCCATGTCAAAGTCGCTGCCGGCTCGTAAGATAAATTCTATGTTAACCCTGCCGCTTAAGGCGGGTACAACCAACTGGGGTTTCCAAAAGGGGCGAACACCCCCTTTGCGATATTTAAACAGCGGCGCGGTTAACTCCCGGCCCGCGAAGTGGCTTCGTTCAATATCGGACTACTGGAGTATTGGTGTGCTGGGCTCTTTATCTTCAACCCATAATCCGAGACTCCAATTACGTTCGTCGAGGTGAACCTCTTGGGTCCTTCTCAGCCGCCCATCCACATTGCCAGCGCAGAGAATATTCTGCGCCGCCTGGAGTGGACCGTGATTCGCCGCCTGGACGGGCTGCTTCATGGGGATTACCAAACCTTGTTCCGCGGTTTTGGGCTCGACCTCGCTGATCTGCGTGAGTATCAGTATCACGACGATGTCCGTTACATCGATTGGAACGTCACCGCGCGCCTGATGACGCCCTACGTTCGGGTTTACAATGAAGACCGAGAAGTCACGGCGTGGTTTCTGCTTGACCTGAGCCCGTCGGTGGATTTCGGTGCTCAGGTGAAGAAGCGCTCCGTGTCCACGGATTTTGTCACAGTGCTGGCGCGGCTCTTGACCCGCCACGGCAACCGCGTCGGCGCGCTGTTCTATGGCGACAGCGTCGATACGGTGATTCCGGCGCGGAGCGGTCGGCGCCACGCGCTCCACGTGCTCCATAAAATGCTTTCCCGGCCAGAGCACTCCGGCGCGGCAGCGACAATCCTGCGCGATTTCTTGCAGACCGCTTTTCGGGTCATGCAACGACGATCCCTCGTGTTCGTCGTCTCGGATTTTATTAGCGCGCCCGGTTGGGCCGAAACGCTCGCCCACCTCGCTCAGCGCCATGAAATAGTCGCGGTGCGGCTTTACGATCCATTGGAGATGGAGTTGCCCGACCTGGGGCTCGTCGTTATGCGCGACGCCGAAACCGGCGAACAGTTATTCGTCGACACCCACGATCGCGCTTTCAGGAAACGCTTCGCCGCTTTGGCTGAGCGGCGCGAGCAAGAGCTTCGCGCGGCGTTCCGCCAGGCCGGAGTGGACGCGCTGGAGTTGTCGACAAGCGATGATCTTGTCGATGCGATTCTGCGCTTTGCCGACCTGCGCAAGCGGCGCAGTCAGTTGGCGGCGGGCGGTAGCCTGCCACAACACCTAAGAGGGAGCCATGACCTTTCTATGGCCTGAGATGCTCTGGCTGCTACTGATTGTCCCAACGCTCGTGGGCGGATATTTTTATCTATTGCGCCGCAAGCAAGAGAGCGCGCTCAGATATGCCAACTTGAGCATGGTGAAAGAGGCGATCGGCGCAGGTCAGAGATTTCGTCGTCACGTTCCACCGCTGATTTTCCTGATAGCGCTTCTCGCGATGATCGTCGCGATCGCCCGTCCCGCCGCCGTTGTCACCTTGCCGTCCCAGCACCAAACCATCATCCTCGCCATGGATGTCTCTGGCAGCATGCGCGCCGTTGACGTTGCGCCCAATCGCATTTCAGCGGCCCAGGCTGCCGCCAAGGCCTTTGTCGCCGAGCAGCCCTCAAACGTACGTATCGGCGTGGTGTCCTTTGCCGCAACCGCTTCGGTGGTGCAACCGCCCACGCAAAATCGCGAGGACATCATTGCCGCCATCGAGCGATTCCAGCTGCAACGCGGCACCGCGATCGGCAGCGGCATCATCGTCTCTCTGGCGACGATCTTTCCGGACGCGGACATCGATGTGAGCTCGCTAATTTACGGGCGCAACGCCCCCCGCGGCGTGCCGCTCGACCAGGCTGGCAAAGCGGACAAACCGGCGTTTAAACCGGTGCCGCCCGGATCCTACAGTTCCGCCGCCATTATCTTGCTTACCGACGGCCAGAGGACCACCGGGCCCGACTCCATCGAGGCGGCCCGCATGGCCGCCGACCGCGGCGTGCGCGTCTTCACTGTGGGCTTCGGTACGGCCAGCGGCGAGACACTCGGGTTCGAAGGCTGGTCCATGCGCGTCCGCCTCGATGAGGCGACGCTCAAGGAGATCGCCAACATAACCCGCGGGCAGTATTTTTACGCCGGCACCGCCAAAGATCTGAAAAAAGTCTACGAGTCACTGAACTCCCGGATCTTGCTGGAGAAGAAGGATATGGAAATCACCGCTCTGTTTGCCGCAGCGGCGGCGATCACCGCGCTGGTTTCGGCGCTGCTGTCTCTCCTATGGTTCAACCGGTTCTTATAGCGGTGTAAAGGGAACCCTAATCGGTTTTGCCGCACAGCCACTATGCGGGAAGATCAGCGACCGGCACTCCCGCATCGATCGCTGCGCACTTGTTCTCTTCGGCGGCGGATTTCTGCTTTGCCAGCTCAAGCACTTCGGCTGCACGCAGGCGCGGAATGAAGCACACGCCTGTGTCGTCGGCGAGCACGATATCGCCTGGAGCGACGCGAATACCGGCAACCTCAATCTCGCCGTTGATCTCCACGGTTTCGATGCGCCACTTGCCAGTGACAGGCGTGACCTCGGTGGCCCACACCGGATAGCCGACCCGGCGCGAGTGGGCGACGTCGCGCACCCCGCCGAAAACAATCGCGCCGGCCTCGCCCTGGCGCTTGCCGGTTTGCGCGGAAATACCGCCCATATTTGAAATACCGGACACCCCGTCGATAATCACCACGTCGCCGGGACGGGCCAAATTGTGGGCTTCAAACTCGGCCATCTTATTCACATGCCGACGCGCACTCTCGTAGACATGCTCGCGTTGGACGATGTTGCGGACCGTGAGTGCCGTTCCAACGATGCACGAGCCTGCGAGAGTCGGCTTCAGCACCGAAGCCCCGACGACGCCAGGAATGCCAAGCTCGTCCATCACGTCGGAAACAATGCCGCTGGCGTCGCCAAGCGCCCGAAAGCCCTCGATGATCCCATCCGGAGGCCGCGGCGTTTCCATCATCCGAATACGTTCGCGCGCGATCTTGCCCGTCAGTTTTTTCTCAGCCATCGTCTAACTCCCTCGATATCCGAAAATTTAAAATAGCTTTGATTTTACGTCGGCCCCGCTGCTCGCAGCGTGAAACCATTAAATGGGGTTTCCAAAGGGGGCGAGCATCCGCTTTGTTCAAGGGTGGGGTCAATACCCCGCCCGCGAAGTGGCTGCGTTTATTAAATCCGAGCGGAGCGCACTCAGCTATCCCGCGCTATAATCCGAACAGCGCCCGCGCGTTGTCGCGGAAAATTTTTTTCCGCGCATCGGCGGGGACGCTCTTGGCGCAAGCTGCGATGACCTTTTGCGAGTCGGGCCAGGTGCTGGCGGGATGCGGATAATCTGAACCGAACATCACTTTATCGACATCGAGCACAGTGCCGACCATTTTCACGCCGAGCGGATCATCGACAAAGCTAAGCCAAATTTGCCGGTGAAAATATTCACTCGGCAGCAACCTCGGCAACGCGATCGGACTATCGCCGGTGAGCCGGCGGCCATCGCGCGTGCGCTGATACCAAATATCGAGGCCTTGGATCATGCTCGGCACCCAGGCGAGCCCAGCTTCGGCCATGACAATCTTGAGCCGCGGATGGCGGTCCAGCACACCGGTGAAAATCAATCCGGTCATCGGTTCGAGCAGTTGCATCCCCGGTGGCTCTTGGGCGTAACGCGACGCGGTTGTTACAGTAAGATTCGCCGCGCCACGATTCGTTTCATCGAGGCGCGTCTTTTTAACCAACACCGCAAGATGAAAACCGATCGGTATGCTCACCTCTTCCGCCAGTGACCAGAAGGACTCCCAAGCTTCGTCGTAAACCGGCGGATTGGCGCGCGACGCAAGAATATTGACATGACGCAGACCGCCCCGCTTGGCGAGACGTTCAAGTTCGTTGCGAGCAGCCTCTGGATCATCCATCGAAAGCTGCGGCACGCCGATCAGACGCTCGGACCGCGCCAGGGAAAATTCCGCTAACCAATCATTGTACGCTTGATAGCAGTGGCGCCGCAGTTCTGAATCCCCCATTGGCATCGGATCGGTGGGGCCGTACATGATCGAAGCCTCAGCGCCGTCGCGGTCCATGTTAGCCAAGCGAAGCGAGGCCGTTGTCGGACGCAGCTCCCCCTCGCGCATCACGCCGCCGCGCTCGATCGCCCACATGGCGCCGCTCCCTTGCGCCGCGGTGTAGTAACCATGCGGGCTAAAAGTCTGGCCTTCCCAAGTCCAATAGGCGCCCTTGTCGCTCTCGACCACGCGCGGCCCACGCTCGCGTAATTTGGCCGGCAAACGCGCCGTCCACAAATCTTTTGGCAGCCAGCGTAGATCGATGTGATCGTCGGCGGAGATAAAACCGTGATTCAGGTTATTTTCCATAGACGGCCTCGATGAATCCGCTCGCTTCAATTTCTTTGACGATCGAGTTGTCGATAAAATCGCGTGGATCGGCGTCCTTGGCTTTCGGCAAGTCTTTAGCCAATGCGTCCAAAGTATCTTTGATCGCCCGCACGGACGGATACGGCACCTTTAGATAATAGGGCCGGAGATAGTCGTAGCTCTGTTTGAGAACTTCACGGTCTGAAATTCTGGTATGCTTGGTCAGCACTCGCAACGAAAACTCTTCATCGGTCGTCAGGATCTTCGCGCCTTCGATCATCGCCATGACGAATTGTTTGGCCTCCGCCCGGTTGGACACAAGCGCGGTTTTTTTGACGCCGAGACCGGACGCCACATAGTCGACGCCAAGGCGGCTCATGTCGAACAAGATCTTGAACCCCGCCTTCTGCGCCAGGAACGAGGAGGGCGGTGAGAGCGTGCCGGCGTGAACTACTTTCGCTCGCAGCGCCGCCACAATCTCCGGCACCCCGCCGATACCGCGGATCGTTACGTCCTTATCTGGAATGAGCCCCGCTTCGCGCAGCGCCAACCGTGTGGCGAAGTCGGTGGTGCCGCCAAGGCCGGAGACTCCGACCACTTTACCTTTTAAGTCTTGCATCGAATTGATCTCGGGAGCGCTATGCATGGTGAACAAAAGCTTGTCACTGAAGTTGGCGATCAAGACCGCGTCCGCTCCGGCCAGAACCGCGGACGGTACCGTCCGGCTCGAAACCCCCTGGGCGAAATGCACGGAACCGCCGACCAAAGCCACGATCGAGCGCGCGCCGGTGACGATGTAGCGCACGTCCATGCCGTATTTCTTGAATGCGCCGGCATCGATGGCAATAAACAACGGCGCCTGCAAGAGAGACACCGCCGGCACCGACACATTGATCGTCTTCAACGAAGTCTCCGCCGAAAATACTGGAAGCAGCGGTGACAATGAAAATATCGTAAGCGTGAATAAAATCATCGAGCGCTTCATCTCAACTCCCGGTACCCACATGACTAAAGCTCCGATTACTCTAAGCGCAGGCAAATGTCTAGCACGGTACGGAAATCTCATCGCTGGCAAAATTTCTAGCGTTTCAATTTGCATCTGAATTCCCTCACGTAGCCGCGTTTGACAATGCTAACCCAGTCACGATAGAAGAGCCTTCTCGGTTTCGCTGGCGATAGATGAATTTAGTCGAGTATCCATGCCTCAGCTCGGGTTAAGACAGCTTTGGCAAAAAGCGCGCGTAAAATTTTAATGATCCTGCAGTCCAGATTACAGCTGCGAAGCTTGTTGATGGGGCTCCTCGCTCTTTCTGCCAGCATAATTATGCTCCAGAGCGAATCTTTGGCGGCCCAGCTGAGATTATCCTGGAGCGACAACTCGGACGACGAAGAGGGTTTTGAAATCCAGCGCATGAGTCCCGAGACAGGTTATCTTGTGGTCGCGATAGTTGGGACCAACGTAACCGGTTATACCGATCAAAGGCTAGCAGCGGGGTCGACATATTGTTACCGGCTTCGAGCCTTTAACGCCGAAGCGATCTCGGCTTATTCCAATCTGGGCTGCGCGACCACTCCGACCACGGTTAGCGTTTCAAAATTCGGCTCGGGCGTTGGCTCGGTCTTGAGTGATCCCGCGGGCATTGATTGTGGCAACGACTGCGCCGAGCCCTATCCGAGGGGAACCCTAGTCACTCTCGTACCCAATCCAGTAGAAGGCTCCGTCTTTGCCGGTTGGAGCGGCGCGGTCTGTGCGGGTAATGGCGTCTGCATGTTCAACGTCGAAACGGATCTATCGTTGACTGCTGTCTTTGATAGCATTAACCCTGAAAGCGCACCGCCGCCCAGTGATCCACCGCCGCCAACGGCCCCAAGCCCGCCTGCCCTGATCCTAACCGGGCTCAGCGCCAACTCAACCTCACCCCAGTTCGTCGGCGCACCGATAACTTTTTCAGTCTCTGCCACAGGGGGCGTCTCACCTCTCCAGTTCAAGTGGTGGGTCTTCGACGGACTTGTCTGGCGCGTGGAAAAAGATTGGGACACAAGCAGCACTTTTGTATTCAATCCAACAACTCACGCCACCTATGTAATCGGGTTGTGGGCGCGCAGCAGCGGCAACAGCAGCGATAGCCCGGAAAATGACGCCGTGCTCACCCAGAGCTTCACCATGATGCCTGTATCCTGTCCCGCCGGACAATACCTAGCCGAGTTCTTCAACAGCATGAGCCTTAGCGGCATCCCCGCTTTCACCACCTGCACGTCCACGGTCAATTACAATTGGGCCGCGGAGGGACCCGGCAATGGCATCGGCGGCGATAATTTTTCTGTCCGTTGGACCGGCCGATTCCCCTTTAGTGCGGGCGTTTATAACTTCACTGCCACGGCCGATGACGGCGTCAGAGCGTGGATCGACGGCACATTGATCATTGATGCCTGGGTAAACCAAGGAGCCACAACCTATCAAGCGAGTCTCGACATCAGCGAAGGGGAATACGTCGTAAAAATTGAATACTACGAGAATGGTGGCGATGCTCTGGCGCAAGTCAATTGGCAGAGAGTGCTCGCCAGCGCCGATGATTATTACGTCTTGTTCGAGAACGAACGTCTAACCGTGGATGCGCCCGGGGTGCTCGGCAACGACAATAACTTAAGCAGCAACCCACTAAGCGCGACACTCGTCAGCGGAACCTCTAATGGCGTGTTGGTATTGAACCCAGACGGCTCGTTCAGCTATACCCCGAATGTCAATTTCAGCGGCACAGACAGCTTCACGTACCTCGCTGACAATGGCAGCGCCACTAGCAACCTGGTCACCGTTACAATCGCCGTCACCGCAGTCAATGATGTCCCCGTGGCGAGCAACGATTCTTATGTCATCTTGGAGGACAACAGTTTGGTGGTTGACGCGCCTGGGGTTCTAGCCAACGACAACGACTTGGACGGCAACCCACTGACCGCGGTGCTCGTCAGTACGACCACGAATGGCCTGCTGAATTTTAATTCAGACGGCTCCTTCAGCTACACTCCGAACCCCAACTTCAACGGCACCGACACTTTTACCTACCTAGCCAACGATGGCGCCAGCGACGGCAACGTGGCGATGGTCACCCTCACGGTCACCGCGCTCAACGATATCCCGGTCGCTTTTAATGATGACTACGAAACCAACAACGGCTCAGCTCTTTCAGTGGTTGTGCCGGGCTTGCTGGGTAATGACGTCGATCCCGAGAGCGATCCCTTGGCGGTGATCCTCGTGACTGAACCGCTATTCGGCACCTTGACGTTAAACCCTGACGGCTCTTTCGAATACATTCCAGTGGCGAATTTCAGCGGCACCGATAGTTTTACTTACAAGGTGACGGACGGCAGCGCGGATAGCAACGTCGCCATGGTGACGATCACCGTTAACCCAGCCAGTGGTCTGTAAAATCGATTCAAACCGCCTGGTCAGATATATGGTGATGCTTTGGCAAGCTGATTGGCAATCCCACGCCGTTCAACGACAATTCTTGACAGGTCGTCCATCCCGTAGAAATCGGCTCAAGTAGTCGACTCCAAGGGCAAGAACGTTCGTACAAATTTGCACCGTCATCCGGTAACTCCTGTCATAAGAACCGCGCCGGCTTCACCCATGCTCACAGGTCGTGCAATGGTATAGATCCTGCGCTGATCTCAGCGCATGAAGATATTCACTTGGTTAAGACAAGGTTTCATTATCTCGATCATCTACGGCATCGGCATCGCGGAGTTATACTACCTGCCGCGTTACGGCATTGAATATTTCCTGGGCGCAATCGGCGGGACGGTATTTGTTGCAGGATCCTGGATGCGCACCCATTGGAACGTTTGAAGCGGACGATCCCCCAGTGTTTCTAGACTCGTCGTATCGAAGCCAGCGCCGGGGATACAGTCGCTCTCGGCAGCGGCGACATATCGCTACAACCTAGCGTGCTTTGTCATAGCTCGCTCAGATCACCGTTTAAATAGACCCTCAAGGCCGCGCCGGATCAAATCTTCGGTGGAGCTTTTCTTCTTCTTGCTGGTATCGGTGGGCGCATTCTCTTGCGCTTGCGACGGCGCCTGTTGTCGGCCGCCGAGAAAGCGGTTTTGCAGCTCATCCGCACCTTTACGTAGCAGACCTCGCTGAACGATCTGGCCAAGGTAGCGGCTATCGGGCACGGCTTTCACGTTGGGCAATCGTCCGGTCACAGCGAGCGGCACCTCAAGCTGCCCCTGATTGTTGAGCAAATATTTTACTTCGCGCGCCGACTGGGCTAAGTCAGCGGACAGGCGATCGGAGAAACTCAACGTGGCGCGAAAATCGACCTTGCGGGTGAAATCCGCCCAGCCGTTCCCTTGCACGATAAAATCCGCCGCGGACATGCGTAGATTCTTGACGTTCATCCGGCTATCGGCGACGTCGAGTGTCATCTTCAGTTCCTTGAATTCGGTGTCCTTTGCGCTAAAGGTCTCTGGATATTTTCGCCGCAGCGATGGATTGATCAGGTTGGTCAATCCCGGCACACCAGTGATCCCGTTGATCGCGCCCTCAGCGATGTTGAAATTCATCAGCGCCCCCTGCAACACTTCCGCTTCGCCTTGTCCTTGCAAAGTCGGCTTCACTTCCTCCCAACTCTTGCCGCTGCCGGCGAGTCTCATCTCGGCGTTTAGCTTGCCGCGCACGTCGCGATCCGCTTTGGCGTCGAGAGCGCCATAGAGTTCTTTCACATCGATGCCTTGCACTCTGGTTGCAACGGCGAAGCGAGGCGCTGGCTCCTTGAACGAATATTCGCCGTCCAATTGCACGGTGCCGCTCAGCGCGTTGACCCGTAAGCTTTTGATATTGGCGACCTGGTTGGCCAGCGTCAGGGTGCTTTCGAGCCCCTTGTAGGGAACATTGTAAAGCGTCCCGTCCGCCGAGCTGAGCTTGCCTTGGTAGGTCATGGTGTCTCCGGCCATGCTAAATTGTCCTTCGCTGAGGAGATTGCGAATGATATCGGTTTTGCGCTCTTCCGTGAGTGAAGCGTTATAGTCGGCGGGCCGGAGTTCAGGCGTCGATAGTTTGTAAGTTAATGTCAGCGGCGAAAATTTTTCGATGGCCGCCGCCAAGCGTATGCGCGAGCTACCCAAGCTTAACGTCATGTCGCCAATATCGGCTCGCTGGCCGGTGAATTTGATTTTGGTATCGAGATTCTCGATCGGCTTGGGAAACTTCGGCGGCTTCGCGCTCGCCTTGGTCAAGCTCAGAACACCTTGCACCTCGGGCACGGCGCCCTTGCCCGCTTTGCCGCGCAATTTCGCCTGCACCTCCATGGTGCCGGCGAGCTGATAACTGGCGATGGCGGGAATGATCTTGTCCCAGCCGTCAAGCTTGGCAGGCTTGGAATCGACGGATAAGTTGAGCATAGTCGGGTCGCCAAACTGAATATCGCCCACGGTGGCAAGTTCCAAGCTGTGCAGTTTGAGCTGCCCCTTGCGCACGGTGATCCTGTCGCCGGCATAACGTGCATCGGCGCTAAGCGTTAGAGGAATTCCCGCCGGCTTTTGAAACGAGCTGCCATAACGAATCGCGCCTTGGGTGCCTTCGAGCTCGCCGTCCAGTGCCAAATCCTTGAGCGTGCCCTTGAATTTGAGCGCTTTGACGCGAAACACGCCGGCGAGATCGAGATCCTTGGGCAGGGCGGCTGTCAATTTCGGCGCGGCGGCTTTCAGCCTGTTCATATCGAGCGGATCGATATCGATCTTGCCATCCAGAGGAAGCTGGCTAAAGTCCGCACCGGCGCGCAGCGCGCCAAACTTGCTGTCGAATTGTAAGTTTTGCTTGTCGGCGTAAAGCGCGGCGGCGAGTCGAACCGTGAACGGCTGGTTTAGCTCGAAATCCTCCACTTTGAGATCGATTTGGCTCACTCGCAGATCGGTACCGCTTTTGCGGTCGAGGTAGCGCACGTCGCCGCCGGATATATCGACCAGGGAAATTCCAAAGATTCCGGGAGCCTGGTCTTTGTCGGCGCCCTCCGGTTTCTCTTTGGCCTTGGCTTCCTTCGGCTCCCGATCTTTCTTGCCGATGGTGGAAAAATTAAAATTGCCCAAGCCGTTGCGGATCACGACGATGGTCGGACCATGCAGGATAATTTTTTTGACCTTCACCTCTTTCTTCAACAGCGGCCAAAAGTTAACGATCACCTGGAGGTCCTTGGCGCGGACAAAGTCATCGGTGGAGTATTGCGGATCATCGGTCATGGCAAAATCCATGAGCTTGACACCGAGACCGCTGAATAGCGTCGCTTCGATGGCGCCGACTTTCAATTTGCGTCCGAGCGCTTGCTCAGCTTGATCGATCAGATAGTCTTTGTTGCGCGCGATCAGCGAGTTTAGATTGAGCAGCGCCGCGACCATGACCGCGGCCAAAGCGATCACGACGACACCGGCAATGATCCATTTCCGCTTGATTCTTTGCTCAGCCATAACAACTCCCGTCGAACTCCGTACTAAACCAGCCCCGGCCAAAAGGCGCGACTACAGCCGCGCCACACCGGTGACGTAAATAGTGTAAACGATTAGGACCGCCATTTTAATATTGTAACATTCTTTTTCTCTTATGCCTCCTCATTTCCCCTTGCCGGCACTCGCTAGAGCTTTTTTAATAATGTCGCGGATCGCATCGAGCTCACCGATCCATTCTGGGTTGAACCAAAGAAACTTAGCGCCCTTCACCCGGCGCGCTCGCTCGCTCACTTTCTCCTTGGAGATATCTTCGCGCAGGGAGTCATAAAGCCCGCCAGTCTTCTGATTGGCGTCGAGCCACGCCGTTTGTCCTTCGCGCGAGAGCAACCAGTTGGCGGCAACCTTAGCCGCGTTGGGATGGGGCGCGCGGTTGAAATAGCTCAAGGTGCCGTTGTACGCCGTCACCGACGATCCTTCTTTGAGCGACGCCGGTAAGAATTGACTGAGCGGCAGCCCCTGCAGCATCGCGTTGTCGACGTCGCGCGCGCCGATGCCGAAAGCGTACTTTCCCGCGCTCAGCCAATCGAGCATCTGCTCGTTGGAGCGCACGATGGCGATTTCCGTGTCGCCGTGAAAGCGGCGCAAAAACTCCGCGCCTAGATCAGGCTGCTTATAGAAGAAAATATGCGCCGCGCTGATCGGACCGGAGACCAGCGGATCGACGGAAACGATCTTCCCCCTCCACTTGGGATTCAACAAATCCCAGTACGACTTGATCTCAGTAGGATTCACCAGCTTGGTATTGTACGTGATTTCGCCGCTCCGCGGAGTGCCTTCGAAGACGAAGATAAACCGGTTCTCCGGATCGTCATAGTGATGCTTGCCCTCGTACCAAGCCGAAGTATCCAGAACTTCCGGTAGCAACAGCAAAGGCTTGACCGGCTCCAAAATTTTAGCCTTGTGAAATACCGTCAACGGCGAAATATTTCCCGAAACGTAAAGATCCAAGGCAAATTTTTCAGCGCGCCGTTCACTCATGACGCGCTGGCTTAAATCGGGGCCTCTGCCGGTCACCAAAGTCACTTTTATTCTCGGAAATTTTTTCTGAAAGACCTCGCGAAACACCGGTTCGAACGCTTGGGTCATATAGATGACCAAAGCCCCTTCGTCCTCCGCTGCTTTCACGGTCTTCTCCCACTCGGTTTGCCACGCTGGCCTTGACTCGGCGGCGCTGATCCCATCGCGCGATGAAGCCAACAGACAAATTACCCATGCGTAGAAGAGTGCCAGAAGGAAACCACTTGACCTCGACATGAAAACTCCTTGAGCCCGTTACAGATGCCGTAACTCTTAGTGCCTGGTTGGAGCCGGGTCAAGCGGAGCAAGTCGCCGTTGTCGGCTCGCTGAAAAGTTTAATGTCTCCATGCCGGCAACGCCGCAAGCGTTGAGTCGCTCGGTCTGATAGAAAATTTCGGCGTCGACGCCGGGACCGCCTTCGCCCAAAACAAAGACTTTTAAGCAAAGCGCAGGAAATCCGCGATAACAAGATCTCAATTATTTTTTCACTGCGCCAGGTCTTAGACTTATTGGTGCTGGCGTGGCAAATTGCCTCAAAGGGCAATTCTCGGCTGCCAAGAGATTTTCCGCTGCGCTCTTGGCATCGACTCACTCGTGATACGCGGGTTTTGATTTCGTCTTAGCCAAACCGATGAACGAACAACGCATCTCATTTCCCAACTCGCGCGGCGACACGCTGGCTGGCGTACTGCATCATCCGGTGGAAAACAATTCGGCCGGCGCTGCGATCCTCTGCCACGGCATGGAGTCGCATAAGAATAGCGAGAAGCTGATCTTTTTCGGCCGGCAATTGGCGCAGCGAGGAATTTTGACGCTGCGTTTCGATTTTAGCTACGTCGGCGAGTCGAGCGGCAAGTTCGAAGACATTACTTACAGTGGCGAGGTCGAGGATCTCCGGGCGGCTTATGAGCTAATGAGGCATCGTCATAACGGAAAAATTGCCATCTTCGGCTCGAGCATGGGTGGAACGGTGGCGCTCATGTTTGCCGCGGCAGAACCGCAGGTTGCCGCTTTAGTCACACTAGCCGCGCCGCTTCATCCGGAGAATTTCCCCAAGCGGGTATTATCCCCCGCCGGTTTGGAACGTTGGCGCAAGCGCGGCTACACGCGCTACAACGGCCAGCGTCTCAATCTATCCCTGTTGGAAGATTTGGAAAGCATGGATGTTCCCGGTGCTGCGCGCAGCATTCAATGTCCGGTGCTGATCCTCCATGGCGACGCCGACGAAGTCGTGCCGGTGGCGGAAGCCCATGAGCTGCACGGCTGCCTGAAGAATTCGCAGCGGCTATCGATTCTGGAAGGCGGCGATCATCGTTTGTCCGATCCCATCCTCATGCAGGGAGCGATGCGCCAGGCGTTGGATTGGCTGACGGAACATGTACAGTATCAACCGATATGAAGCGTCTCGCGAAACTGTTGCTGGCGCTGCTCCTGCTGACCGCCTGCGGCCGCGATCTCAACAGCCCGCAGGGAGTGGCCGAGGAATTCGTCGATCAGCACTATGTCAATTTCGATTTGCACAAGGCCAAAAGCTACGCGGTGAGCGTTGCCCTGGCTAAAATCAACGAAGAAATCCGTCTCACCGCTGGTCAGCAGATCGACGCGTCGACCCAAAAGCCGCGCGTGAATTACAGCTTGCTAGAGAAAAAAGAAAGCGAGAAACGGTCGACTTACTTGTATGAAGGACGAATTCAGTCCGACGACGGCACCGCGTTCACGCGCAAGTGGTTCATCACCGCGCGCTTGGAGAATAACGTGTGGCGCGTGTCGAATTTCACCGAATCGGATTAGAAGAGGACAGTAACCGCAAAGGGCGCAAAGAGCGCAAAAAAAGAAATCGGATTATCTCCCGCAAAGACACCAAAGCGCAAAGATAATATAAAAGAGTTCCGAACTTGGCGTCTTTGCGACTTGGCGGGATAATCTTTCCCCGAATCCAACCCACCCGAAACTGCGACGCTAACGCCTCGCCTACGCTCCCGCCGGTTGCGCGCCTACGGGCGGCGGCGCGGCTTCCTTGGGCTTCGGCTTGATGTTTAAGGCGCAGATCGCGGCGATCATGGCGATCATGCCACCGGCAAAAAAAGCGACGTCGTAATTACCCAGATGAGTGCGCACGGCGCCCGCCGCCGATGCCATGATCGCCGCGCCGATCTGATGCGACATGAAAATCCAACCGTAAACTTTGCCGACGTTCTGCCGGCCGAAAGTATCCGCGGTGATCGCCATCGACGGCGGCACCGTGGCGAACCAGTCCAAACCGTAAATAATCGCGAAAATCACCAAGCCAAAATAATCGCGGACAAATGGCAAAAGCAGCAGCGAACAGCCGCGCAATGCATAAACCAACGCGAGCCATTTATGCGGCTGGACTTTATCGACCATCCAGCCGGAAAAAATCGTGCCGACCATGTTGAGCGCGCCCATTAAGCCGAGCAATCCGGCGGCGGCGATTTGCGGAATGCCGATTTCGATTTCATGCGGGATCAGATGCGTGCCGATCAAACCGTTCGCCGTCCCGCCACAGACGAAGAAGCTACTGCAGAGCAGCCAGAAGGTCGGATTGGTGACCACTTCCCGCGCGGTAATGTTGGCGTTCTGGCTGCTCTGCAGTCGCAGCGAGGTCGAGCCGCCCGCCGCCGCGGCCTTCGGGTCGTCGGCGCCGTAGGGCTCCAAACCGACCTCAGATGGATCGTCGCGCATGAAAAGAAAAATCAGCGGCAACAAGATGATCGCGACGACGATCAACGTCATGGAACCCATACGCCAGCCGGCGAACGTGATCATCGCCATGAACAACGGTAGGAAAATAATCTGCCCCGTCGAACTGGCGCTGCCTAGAATACCGAGAGCGAGGCCGCGCTTGGCGACGAACCAGCGATTGCCGACCGTGGCCGTCAACACGGAACCCACGCCACCGGCGCCGATGCCGACGATGATGCCCCAGACCAAAAAAAACTGCCAAAACTCCGTCATCGCCATCGTGCCGCTGACGCCGAGGATCAGCATCGTCAAGCTGCCCAGCATCACCACGCGCGGCCCCAAGCGGTCGATCAGCCACCCGCTCACCGGCGCAGCGACGCCGAACAGCAGCAGGTTCATACTCACAGCGGACGCGATCATGGTCCGGCTCCAGCCAAACTCCGCTTCCAGCGGATGAATCAAGACCGACGGCGACGAGCGCACGCCGGCGCTGGTTAACGTCGTCAAGAAGCAGAGCGATATGACAAACCATCCATAGTAAAAAGGCAGAGAGATCGGCGGCCGTTTTTGGGTGTCGCCCGGGTTGCGCATTTCCATACAATCATATAGCCCGAATTTCGCCCTGAGCACAAACCACCTAGCCGAAACGAATCTGAGGCAAATTGACAGTGTGGCCAGCCTTCAGGTAGGTTCGCCAAATTATGTCAGGTCCGCGACAGTAACCATGGCACAAGTAAGACCCATAATTCTAATCGCGGTGTTTGTCCTATGGGGCTCATGCAGCTCGGCGCGCGCTCAACTAGGCGCGCGTGAAGAAATCCCCTTCGTGCCGACACCGGTGGAAGTCATCGACAAGATGCTCAAACTCGCCGAAGTCAAAAAAGGCGATGTCGTTTACGACCTCGGCAGCGGTGACGGCCGGATCGTCATCCGCGCGGCAAAGACCTATGGCGTGCGCGCGGTGGGCATTGAAATGGATAGCTTGCTACTCGCCAAAGCGCGCAAGGACGCCAAAGCCGCCGGCGTCAGTCATCTCGTCGAATTCCGCGCCGAAGATGCCCTGAAGGTCGATCTCTCGAAGGCCACGGTGGTGACGCTTTACATGCTCCCTTGGTTCAATGAAGCGATGAAGCCGAGCTTCAAAAAATATCTCAAGCCCGGCGTCCGCATCGTCGCCCATGACTTCGGCATCGAAGGCTGGGAGCCGGATAAGACCGAGAAACTATCGGAACCGGAGAAGAAGTTCGGCGGCTTTCTGCACTATCACACGATTCACCTCTGGCGCATTGGCAAGGGCGACAAGTAGCGGCGTGACGGCGCTACTGCTTGTCTGCCGACTCGTGCGGTTAGGTTGGAGTGCTCGGTCGGCGCCTGGGATTCGGCTTGGGGCGATCCGCGCGCGTTTTTTTTCGCAGTGAGATCAAGCGCCGCTTGAATCGTTTATTCGGCAATCTTGACGAATTCACCCCTGAGCGCAACGCCGGCAATTACAGCGCCGGCATGACACTCAAACTCAGTGGCGCTCGACATGACCTCTTTCTTATAAAAGCTGACGATGTTGATGACCGCGTTAGCGCCGAGCTGCTTGGCGCGCTTCTCGAGCTGAATCATTGCCGAGAGAAACACCCAATTGCACGCCTGTTCATCCGACTTACCGACGGCATTGGTTTTAAGATTGGTCACATCGGTACTAAGCTTAGCCAGGACCTTCGGGGTCTCTTGATTGCTGAAAAAAAACTTAACCGAGCCGTCTAGCTGACTTTTAGCTTCTTTGACCTCCAAGGCGGCCGCGATCGGCAGAAGATATTTGGTATCGCGCGCCTGCGCCGGCGAGATGATGCTCAGCGTTGAAGCGAGAACGATCGTTAAGCAAATAATTTTTTTCATTGACCTACTCCTTTCTGGTCCATGATTAGAACAATAAACGCAGCCGCTTTGCCGACGGGGTATTGACCCCGCCTCTGATGAAATAGCTTTAAAATATCGCAACGGGGACGCTCGCCCTATATGGAAACCCGATTTCACGGTCCTAGGCCGCAAGCAGCATGAACAGCTCAATATCTTCGAAATATCAACGACGTGTTGATGCCGCCGAAGGCGAAGTTGTTGGACATGACATATTCGCACTCGATCGTGCGGCCTTCATTGACGATGTAATCCAGCTCGGCGCAGGACGGATCTACCGTTGCTAAATTGATCGTCGGCGCAAACCAACCGCTGCGCATCATTTCAATCGTCATCCACGCTTCCAGCGCGCCACAAGCGCCAAGCGTGTGTCCCATATAACTCTTGAGCGAGCTCACCGGCACATGGTTGCCAAAAACATTTCGAGTCGCCAGCGACTCGGCGATGTCGCCGTGCTGCGTGCCGGTGCCATGGGCATTGATGTAACCGATCGCCGAAGGCGGCAAATTGGCGTCCGCCAGCGCTAGCTCCATCGCCACTTGCATGGTCTTGGCGTTGGGCTGAGTGACATGACAGCCGTCGCTGTTGGTGCCGAAACCGACGATCTCGGCATAGATGCGCGCGCCACGCGCTTGCGCGTGCTCTACATCTTCGAGAATGAGCGTGCCGGCGCCCTCGCCGAGGACCAGTCCATCGCGATCGACGTCGAAGGGCCGCGGTGTGCTCTCGGCGGCATCGTTGCGCACGCTGGTGGCGAACAGGGTGTCGAAGACCGCCACCTCGGTGACGCACAACTCTTCGGCGCCGCCGGCGATCATCGCGCGTTGATGGCCGGCGCGGATTGTTTCATAGCCATAACCGATACCCTGGCTCCCGGAGGTGCAGGCGCTGGAAGTTGTAATGATACGCCCGGTCACGCCGAGAAAAACGCCGAGATTGACCGGCGCGGTATGGCTCATCATTTTAATGTACGTCGTGGCATTGATGCCCTTGGTGCTTTTCTCGCTGATCATCATGCCGAAGTCGCAAATCGCTTTCGGCGTCCCGGCGGAAGAACCATAGGCAATGCCAAGACCGCCGCTCTTGACTAATGGATCGCCGGCGAGGCCGGCGTTAACCAGCGCGAGATCGCTCGCTCGGGTCGCCATCAAAGCGACTCGACCCATGCTCCGCGTCGCCTTGGTGGTGTAGCGCTCAGACAGCGCAAACTCCGCCGCTGGCGCGCCCAACTGAGTATGCAGCCCGTCATAGTCGCTCCACTCGGTCATGCGTTTTATCGCGTTACGATATTCGCTCAAGCGCGCGCGCACGATCGGCCAATCGTTGCCGACGGGACTTATTCCTGCCATGCCGGTAACGGCGACGCGGCGTTTCATGCCAGGCCTCCGTTGACCGAAATCACTTGCCGAGTGATATACGCGGCGTCGGCGCTGAAGAGAAAGCTGACCAACGCGGCGACTTCTTCCGGCTGGCCGAGCCGCCGTGCGGGAATTAGCTTGAGCGCGTCTTCGAGGGGCACGTCGGCGCTCATGTCGGTCTCGATCAGACCGGGCGCGACGCAATTCACGGTGATCTGGCGTTTGGCGAGCTCCAGCGCCAATGCTTTGGTGGCGCCGATGATCCCCGCCTTCGCCGCGCTGTAGTTCACTTGACCGCGATTGCCGATCAGACCCGCAACCGAGGACAGGGTAATGATGCGGCCCGGCGCGCGCCGCCGCACCAGCGGCATGATCAGCGGATTGAGAATATTGTAAAATCCATCGAGATTGGTTTTCAGCACGGTGTCCCAATCCTCCCCGCTCATGGCGGGAAAAATATTGTCGCGAATCACTCCCGCGTTACAAACCACGCCGTAGTAGCAACCATGGTGGGCGATGTCGGCTTCGAGAGCGGCCGCGACCGCAGCGCGGGCGCCGATATCGAACTGCAGCACGCGCGCGTGCCGCCCCATAGCTGTGACGGCTTGAGCCACGCCATCGGCCTCGGCGAGCCGGTTCTGGCAGTGCACGACAATGTTGAAACCATCGCGTGCCAAGCGTAGGGCGATGGCTTTGCCGATGCCCCGGCTCGATCCGGTCACCAGGACGGTATGACTCATGTCGATGATCCGTTCAATAACTTATCGCCGTCAGCGGATTGAAACACCGTAAGGTTGGCGCTGACCAGCGTGCCACTCTCGTCATCGATGCGGCAATCGAAAGAAGCCAAACCGTCTGCACTTTGCAAAACGCGCTTAACATGAACCGTCAAGAGGCTACCCACGGCGAAGCGCGGCGACTTGCAATCATAGTGTCTGGTGCCAAGCAAATAACCGATCCGGACCGGCTCGCCGCGTAAGCGTGCGCGATATCCGGCATAGGCGCCGATCGCTTGCGCCATATACTCCAGCCCCACCCAGGCGCCGACGGCGCCATCGATACAAAACAAGCTATCCTCGCGCACCCGCACTTGGGCGCAGAGACTATCGGCATCCACGGCGACCACATGGTCGAGCAAAACCATCGGGCCTGAGTGCGGCAGCAATGCGCGAATATCCGGCAGTTTCATTTCGGTTCTTCAGGTTTTACTGTCAAGATGTTTTCACCACGAAGAGCACGAAGTTCGGAGTTTTCTGATCTGGAACCTTCGTGTCCTTACTGGTGAACAAAACAAATAGAACGTGAGACATGATCCACCCAAAAGCCTGTACAACGTCCATTTCAATCTCTCCCCAATACCAGTGTCACGTTAGCGCCGCCGAAGGCGAACGAGTTGCTCAACGCCCAGCGCGGTGGATGTCCTAGTGTGGTGGTCGGCGTGGCCAATTGTAAGACTGGCAAGGATGGATCGCTCACCCCGTCCCATAAATGCGCCGGCAGCTTGCCGGACGGATTGTCGTCTTGCATCGCCAGCCAACAGAGTCCCGCTTCGATTGCCCCGGCCGCGCCCAGCGCATGGCCGGTAAACGGTTTGGTCGAGCTCACGCATACTCGATCGCCGAACACCCGATGAATTAATTCAGCTTCCATGGCATCGTTCTGCACCGTGGCGGTGCCATGTAAGTTTACATACTCGATCTCTGCCGCCGCCATAGAGGCGCGTGACAACGCCTGTTCTAGCGCCAAGCGCGCACCGACGCCACTCGGATCAGGAGCTGACATGTGGTAGCCGTCGGACGATTCGCCCCAACCGCGCAGCGTCACGGTTGCCGGTTCACGGCTGACGAGAAACAATGCCGCCCCTTCGCCGATGTTAATGCCGTCACGATTGCGGCTGAGTGGATTACAGCGCGTCGTGCTGATCGATTCAAGAGCCGCGAAGCCGGCGACTGTAAACCGGCACAAGGTGTCGACGCCGCCGGCAACCACAGCGTCACACGCGTTCATGAGAATTAGGCGCGCCGCACTGGCCAGGGCTTTGGCGCTCGACGCGCACGCGCTGGAATGGACATACGCCGGTCCGTTAATACCGATCTCAGCTGCCACCACGGCAGCTGGTGAAGCTAACTCTTGCTGACCATAGTGAAACCGTTCCGGCAGCGCTCCCGTCGCGACATATTCGCGCAACGCGGTTTCCGCTTCGCCGACGCCGGAGGTGCTGGTGCCGATGACGACGCCGAGCCGAGCCGAGCCAAAACGTTCGACGGCGTGCTCCAGCGCCGGCCGTATTTGATTCAAGGCGGCAAGCGCTAGCTGATTGTTGCGGCTGCGGTCAGGCAAGGGCCAATCATCCATCCGCGGCAAGACCAAGTTTGGATCGATTCGCCCAAGCGGCAACGGGCGTCCCGGTGAATAGGCATTGGACAACGTTACACCGCTCCGTGCCAGCTCCAGCAGCGAGCGCTTGGTTTCGTCGAGGGTATTGCCGAGCGGGCTAATCATGCCCAACTGGTTGAGATAGATCATGCTCATTTGACGATGACCGCGCTGGTAACAGCCTGGACCCTATTATGGGGTTTCCAAAGGGGGCGAGCATCCCCCTTTGCATTAATTAAATAAGAGATGGGGTTGCGCGACCCCGCCCGCGAAGTGGCTTCGTTCACAGACCGCTCGAAACCGACTGGATCGTCAAGCGATATTGATAGCGTAGATTGGTCAGTTCAATCTTGCCGCTCCAGCGCGGCTCACCACTGTAGTCTATCACCAGCACGGGTTGATCGAGCAATCGAAGGATGCGCTGCCGGCCATTTTCCGCGATGCTCCAGCCGGCGGGCAAGGCGTTTTCAATGACATCAATTGGCCATAAGGTAAGCTGTAAATCTTCCAAGACATCCTCGCCGCGCAGTTGCTCCGGCACTAACGGATGGCGCCAGGACTGCAACGAATGGCCATCGTAGTGCAGCGCAAACACCCGCTGGCCAAAGGCGAGACCGACCAAGTCGAGCCTTTGTTCGTCGACTTCAAGGGCGGCATCGAGCTCGTCGATCCGCCCTTGTCTCTCGATGCTGAGATGCTGCTGCAAACTGAGGAGCGCTCCCAGTGTCGCTGGTGCTAGCATGAGGCCCAAGCGAGCTGGTTGCGGTGGCGCCGCAACGCAGCCGAGCAAATGGGCCGCGATCAAAGCGATCGTGGCCCAGCCCCATCTCACCCCGGGTAACATAGTTCCTCCAGTGCCGCCAAGCGCCGCCGGGTTTGACTCACGTAGGGATTGCTCTGGTCCCAAACGTAACCCGCCAAGATCGCCGCGATCATCCGCCGTATGTCCGCTGGCTGCCGTGGGTGAAAGATAATTCGCTGGAATCCTCCCCGGTACCAGGACTCGACGAAAGCGCGGAAGGTGTCGACCCCTTGCTTAAGGGGTAGAGCGAATTCCCGGTCCCAGTCCACCGCTCTACCAGCGAGCTGGCGCGGCACCAGCGCCGCCGCCAGGCTGGCTGATTTGAAAGCGATGGTAACGCCTGAAGAAAAAATCGGATCGAGAAACTCGCCGGCATTGCCAAGCAGCGCGTAACCGCGGCCGCACAACGAACTGACGTTGCAGGCGTAGCCGACAAGCTGACGCGCCGGCGTATCCCAACGCGCCTGCGCCAGCAAGCGGTCCGTCGAAGCATCTGCGGCAATCAGCGCGCGAAGCCGATGGGTTTCCGTACCCTGGTAGCGGGCGAGCGATTGGAGCGCGCCGACGACACCAATCGAACAACGACCGTCGCTGAAGGGGATCAGCCAGTACCAGAGGTCACCGTTATCCGGCTGCACGTTGATGCGAATCTTGTTGCGGTCGAAGGCTATTGACGGAATCCGGTCTTCGACATGGGTGAAGATCGCGCCGCGCACGGGAAAGTCCGAGGGCCTTTCCAAGCAAAGTAAACGTGGCAGAACACGGCCGAAGCCGCTGGCGTCGAGAATGAAGCCGGCTTCGATGATCGACGTGTCATTTTGCCCGTCCTTGATCGTGACGCGGGGGCGAACGCTGCTGAGGTCCACGGCAATCACTTCGTGGCGAAAGCGGATCTCGGCGCCTTGCCGCTCCGCTTCGAGCGCCAACAGGTGATCGAAGCGCGCCCGCGGCACTTCATAAGTGTAACTCCAACCGTCGGAAAACTTGTCGCGAAAATCGAATTCAGTGTACTGCTCGCCGCGCCCGAAGGCAGCGCCGTTTTTGATTTGAAAGCCGGCGCGCTCCACCGCGCCGAGCATGCCGGCCTGCTCAAGGTATTCCATGCTTTGCGGCAGCAGACTTTCGCCGATGCTAAAGCGCGGAAACTGTTCGCGCTCAAGCACCAATACTCGCAAACCCTGGCGGCACAGCAGTGCCGCCGCGAGTGCGCCAGCCGGTCCGGCGCCGATGATTAGGACTTCTACGGCCATGCTCATCTAGAATTTACTATCAGGGTGACAGCGAAATATTAATAATCGACTCACCGACCCTGTGGCTGCGCCGACGCATTCGCCGTGCGAAAGCACGGCACGATCAGCGCCACGGCGCCGATGCCGATTGCCATGGTGAGCCCGAAGGCGCGTAGTGCCGGTGTCTGGCTCAAGCCTAGCAAACCAAAGGACAACAGCGTACTCAACGCCGAGATGCCCACTGCAAGCCAGGCCGCGCCGTCCCGTTGGCTGTCCGGCTCCTGCATGAAGATACCATAGTCGACACCGATACCGAGTAACAACATGAACGCCAACAAATGAAACAATTGCAGCCCTTGTCCGGCGATGCCCAAAAGAGCCAGGGCCAAAAGGCTCGCCAGCGCGGTGGGAGCCAACACCCGCCAACTGGCTCGGCGATAGCGTGGATAAAGCAGCGCATAGACTGCAACGTACGAAACCAACACCACCCAGCCCATGTAATATCGATAGTCGCCGAGCAGCCGAGAAATTTCGCTCACCTGATCTACCCATTCGACGCCTGCGAGTCCGCTGGCACTTTGTCGAAGCACCGGCAAGCTGCTCCTGCTCACGCCCCGCAGCGCCACGATGCTGGCATAAACGTCGCCCACTTGTCCCAACCAAAGATGGCGCCAAGGTTCGCTCGCCGGAGATTTGAAAAAATCGTCAACGGTGATCGGCAGTGCCGAAGCGAGCAGGCGCGCGCGTGCGGCGTTAATCCAGCTTTGGCTTTCACCGAGCTTCGCCGCCAAAGCGGCCAGGGCGCCCCGCTCGTGCAAGAGCACCCGATCGATCAGTTGACGTCGCGACTCCTGTGACCGCGCCGACGGCGCCCAGTTGGAAATCGCGTGATAGCCGCTGATCTGGCGCTGAGAGACCAGCGCATCAAGCCGCTGTTTGAGGGTTTCTTCCCGTTGCAGCAGCGCTTCCGCGCTGGCGCCGCGCAGCAAAAAAAATTGTACAGGCGTAGCCAAGTCGAGAATTTTGCCGAGCTTGAGCTGATCATCGAGCAGCTGCTTGGGCGGGTTCTGTAATAAGCGAATGTCATCTTGCACGCTCAGACGTGACCCACCGAAGCTGACCAAACCGGCAAACGCCAGTACGGCGCCCAACGCGCGCCGGTCATAAGCGAAGCGTGGCCAACGCGCCAAGCTGAGGCCGTAGCGTCCCGCCAAGCGATGATTTTTCAGCGTACTTGCCTGCACCAAAGTTGGAAACCAGCAAACCACGGTGAGCCAGGCGAAAATCAGTCCGACCGCGGAAAACAATGCCATCTGACGCAGACCGGGAAATGGCGTCAGGCCCAAGCCGAGATAGCCGATCAGGGTGGTGACCAGGGTTAAGATCAGCGCCGGCAGGACTTGGCGCAACAATCGCCATGAATTAACCTGGTCATTTGCACCCAACCGTTTGCAGAGAAAATAGATGCCGTAATCCTGCGCCACGCCGATCAAGCTGGCGCCGAAAACCAAAGTGATCAGATGAATCCGCTCGAACATGAGCCATGAAATCGACAGCGCGCCCAGACAACCGATGGCGATGGAGAGCATAACCAAGGCAATCGGCTTGAAAGAGCGAAACGTGATCCAGATCAAGAGCAAGATGCCGGTGAGCGAGCCAATGCCGATGGTGGACATTTCTTGGCGCGCTTGGCTCGCCGCGGCAGCCGCGTGCAGAATGACACCGGCTTGAATGATCTCTATCTGCGGGGCCGCTCGGTAGGCAGCTTGGCGCGCCTGCTCGAGTACCGGCATGACGGCTTGCTGTCCGGCCAAGGCGAATGCCGGTACCCGCAGCGTCAGCGGCAGCACGACGTAATGGCGTTCGCCGGCGCTGACGGATAATTCGCCGGCGCGCGGACGCACCGGAGTTTCTTGTGCGCGCGCCTGCAACCAATTGTTGAACAAGCCGAACGGATCGTCCTGCCACGCGAGCGGCTGCGGCCCGGCAAACGGGCTATAGAGTTTCGCCAAGGCGACATCGATCCAATACGGCTGCGCTTGAGCGCGCAGCGCCGCGTCATCCTGCGGCGTGAGCAGCGTCAGCCGGTGATTTTTGAATGGCGCCAACCAATTGCTCTCGGTGCGATCCGAGATCGCCTCGGTGGCGCGCAGCAGGTGAGGAAACGGCGCGAGAACTTTCCGGTAGGCGGCAGCGGCCCGGCGCGTGTCGTCCCAATCGGTCGCGCCAATCAGCACGATCAATCGTTGTCGTGCTGCATCGACCATTTGCGCCAACGCCCGCTGCCGAACTGGATCGTGCTGCTGCGCCGGTAAAAGCGCGAGAATATCGGTGTCAGGCGCAAGCCGTTGCTGCCACCAGAGGTAGCCGCAGTGGAGCAGGACGACGGCAACGATCACCGCCCAAAACCAGGGAGCCCAACGGCGCGCTTTCAAAATAACGCCGCCTCATCGCTGGACATGGCGTGATCGCCGGTCTGGATCGCCGAGAAATTAATCCGCGTGCGATCGCCGTTCGCCTCGTCGATGGCGATGTTTTTAACGTAGGCGCCCCCCTCAAGAGCGATGGCGCCAATCACTTTGGCCACGCCAGAATCGCGCGCTTTGAGCTTGACGCTCCAGGTGCCCTCGCGAACGACGCCATCGACGTCGAAATGCTTTTCCAGCTGGCCGAGGTCACCGGCGAGCAAAGCGAATAATATGCTATTGATCAGCCGCAGCGTGGGCTCTTGCTGCGCATTGAGCCGCAGGGTCACCCGCTCGCCTTGCCATTGGACGATCTCGTCGCGGGTCAGCCGAAGCGTGTTGGCAAAAGGTTGCAAGCTGCGCCAAAGCACACCCTTGTCGGCGACCACGCAGAATCGGCCGCTTGAGCGCAACGGGTTTTTCAAACCGGCCAATTGCTTGGTCTGATCGAAGCGGCCGCACAGCACCTTGGGCTTGGCCAAGATTGCTTGAATATCCGCCACCGGCACGGCGCCAAGGAGCGGCCAGGCGATCAAGCTCAAGCAGCCCGCGAGGGTTCTCCGTTTCATGGCGGCGGCAGGCCTAATTTTTCGAACAGTACCGGCGGCGAGACGAAACACATTTCGCCGGTGGCGATCGCCACCGCCACTTGGGTGGTAGTGGCCCGGCTGACCCGTTGCCCGGTTGCGCCATCGGTCATCAGATAGGCGATTTTCAGCCGGTTCTCCCATTCGACGATCTCGGCGTGCAGCTTGAGCCGCTGGGCGAACTTTGCCGGCGCAATGTAACGCAAGTGCAGATCGATCACCGGCCAGACATAGCCCGACGCTTTCATCTGTGGATAATTGTAGTCTATGGCCGTGAGCAAGACGCTGCGCACCAGCTCGAGATAGTTGACGTAGTGGCCATGCCAGACGATTTCCATGGGATCGAGATGGTTAAACTGCACCTGCGTCTCGATCTCGGCAAACCAGCGGCTGGGGGTTTTACTCATAGAGTTTCCATGCCCGGCCACGAATGCGTTCCAGCAACAGCCGGAGGTCCGGTTCCAGGCGGCGGTCTTCCTCGATCACGGCGATGTCGGCGCTGAGCGCGTCGACCGTCGCTTGGAGCGCCGGACTCGGCGAAACGGCTGAGTTCAAACGACAGCGCAACCAAACCGCCTGACGCACCGTGATCAGCAGCCCAGCGGCGACCTGCTCGGTCAATTCCAGCACCCGCGCGCAGTCGCGCGCGGCGATGGTGCCCATGCTCACCTTGTCTTGATTATGACACTCGGTGGAGCGGGAAAACACCGACGCGGGCATGGTCAGCTTGAGCGCTTCCGCGGTCCATGCCGAGACGCTGATCTGCAATGCCTTGAGACCATGGTTGATCACCGCGCGCGGCCCTTCCACACCAGAAAGATTGGCGGGCAAGCCATTGCTGTAGCGGCTGTCGACTAACAAGGCCATTTGACGGTCGAGTAAATCGGCCAAGTTGGCCACGGCGTTTTTCATGCTGTCCATGGCGAAGGCGATGTGGCCGCCGTAAAAATGGCCGCCGTGCAGTACCCGTTCGTTCGCTGCATCGATGATCGGATTGTCATTGGCGCTGTTGAGCTCACTTTCAATGTACGAGCGCAGCCACGGCAGCGCATCGGCGAGCACGCCGATGACATGGGGCGCGCAGCGGATCGAATAGCGGTCCTGTAACCGTTTGCCATTGGCAACCGATTGTTGAATCGGCAAATCCTCGCGCAGCCAGGCGGCGACCGCCTGCTGGCCGGGATGCGGTTTGACCGAAAACAGCATCGCGTCGAAATGCTCGGCATTGCCGTCGAGAGCGAACGAAGCGAGCGCACTGATGCGCGTCGCCAGCCGGGTGAGATATTCGGCGCGCGCATAGGCCAAGCAGGCGAGCGCGGTCATCACCGCAGTGCCGTTCATGATCGCCAGCGCTTCTTTCGGGCGCAGGCAAAGCGGCGCAATGCCGGCCTCGGCTAATACCGAAGCCGAAGCAACGACAGCGCCGGCGCGCAAAACTTCGCCTTCGCCGCACAGCACCGCTGCGAGATAGGAAAGCGGCGTCAAATCGCCGCTGGCGCCCACCGAGCCTTCGCAAGGAATCGCCGGCAAGACATCGCGCGCTAGCAACCGTATTAGCTGTTCCAATAACTCAACGCTGACACCGGAAAAACCCTTGCACAGCGAGGTTAAGCGGGTGGCGATCACCGCCCGCGTCTCGCTGGGCGTGAAATGCGCGCCCAGGCCGCAACCGTGAAAGGTGTAGAGATGGCGCGGCAGCTCGGCGATCAGCTCCGGCACTATCGCAACGGTACAGGAATCGCCGAAGCCGGTGGTCACGCCGTATATCACTCCCTCTTCGGCGAGCCGCCGGTCGAGAAAATTGGCGCCGCGCGCGATCAACCCACAAAATTCCGGCGCCGCAGATAAACTCGCTGCCGCCGATTTCTCGGCGATGGCGACAATCTCTTCGATTGTGCGCCAACCGGAGTCGAAGCACACCATGGCGAAAGAACTGTTATCCTCAGCGGGCTGCATGATCATCGTTTAGTCGGTCTAATTGCCAAAAGTCATAAAAGTTAAACCATTGTAACGGCGCTTGGCGGCAGTAGGACTCGAGCCGGGCGGCGTAGGCGCCGGCTAAAACAGCCAGCGCCGCCGTGCGATCTTTGCGTGGCAAGTGTATCGATTCGCGGAATGACTCGAAGTGAATTTCCCAACCACGGCGGGTGCTCAGTGAGAACAGCAAATATACCGGGCACTGAAACAAGCTCGCCATCACGTAAGGGCCAACTGGAAACGGCGCCATGGCGCCTAAGAACGGCGCCAGCGTGACCCGCGGCTCCAGCGCCACCGGGATGCGGTCGCCGGCGATGGCGACGAATTCGCCTTGATCGATTTTATCCTGCAACAGAGCTGCCGTAGCGGGCGTCAACTCGGTCACCTGCATTATATTTAGCTGGCTATCGGGATTGACCTGGGCCAATAACTGATTGAACCGCGTAGCATGTTTGGTATGCAGCAGCACGGTCAATTTGAGGCCAGGTTGACGCTTTGACATGACGCGGCAAAGTTCCAGATTACCGAAATGGCAGCAGATCAACAGACCGCCTTGTTTGCGGGCGATTTGCCCGGCGATCTGATCGACGCCGTGAAGCTCCACCAAGTCGGTGTCGAACAAGCCGCACCACAGGAGCAATTTATCGAGAATACATTCACCGAAGGTAGCGAAATGGCGCAGCACTCCAACGACGCCGGCGTCTATGCCCACGTCGCCGGTCGTGCCGCCGAGCGTGGCCATGCGTCGGAGATAATCTTTGGACGCCGCGCGTGCCCAAGGTTTGGCGATGGCGTACCAGAGCAACACCGGATAGAGCACGACGCGGAACGGCCAACGGCCAAGCACTCGGCCGAGCCAAAACAGCAAACGCATGCCGGCGACGAAACTCACTTCGTCGATCTGCGCCCAGTGCCGGCTTGCGCCGGCTGCCCTCGCTGGCGCTGGCATTACTCCACGCTCCATTTACGCGCGATCAAGCTCGGCAGACGCAGCAGCATGCCAAAGAATAGCGTCGCGTGTAACCGCGAGATCAACAAATTGTCCAACCAGCCGCGAAAGTGCGACACCCCGTCCTTTGGATAGGTCACTCGGGTCGGGAGGTTGATGATCTCGATCCCGGCCCAGCATAGTCGGACTAAAATTTCGATATCGAAATTCATGCGCGCGCCAAGCTTTCGCTGCCGGTCGAGCTCGATCAGCGGCGCCAAGGGATAAACACGAAAGCCGCACATGGAATCTTCGATCTGCCGCGATAAAGTATTGATCGATACCCAAACATGGGTCAGATAGCGGGCCCAAAGGCGAAGCCCAGGCACGCTACCATCGTAGCACGGATAACCGATGACGAGCGCGCGCGGATGAGCCGCGGCCTGTTCGAGAAAAATCGCGATATCCTCGATCCGGTGCTGGCCATCGGCGTCGATCTGGAGCGCGTGGCTATAGCCGGCATGCGCCGCGTGTCGAACCCCTGTGAGCAGCGCAGCACCTTTGCCCCGATTCACCGGGTGACGCAGCAAGGTGACCTGACTCGACGCGGCGCTAGCCAAGCCATCGAGGACAGCCGCGCACGCCGGCCCGCTGCCATCATCGACAATGATACAAGGCACCTGCTCAGTCAGCACGCCGCGGACCACCGCGGTCACTGCGGCTTGGTGATTGAAAACCGGAATCACGGCGCAGGGCTTAATCATCGGCGGCAGCAAAAAGCACCCGACCGCTGGCATGGGGGCCGAGCGCCGTGCTGATCTTGAAGAACAAAGTTGATTGGGCCGATTGATACACCAGTTCGAGCCTGAACGGCGTATCCGGCGCGATCACGCGCTGGAATTTCAGCGCGTGGATGCCGCGAAACAGCGGCGGTAAATCGAAATAGCGCCGGCCATAACCGATCACCCAATCTACTTGCACAACGCCGGCGAGGATCGGCTGACCATGAAAATGGCCGTCAAAATAGACCAGATCGCGCGGCGCGACGAGCTCGAAGATCGCGTGTTCGGCGTCGCGCTCAATCAGCCGTGACTGTGGCTCCGTCACAGGCGCTGGCTGCGGTTCAAGTAGCGCGAGCAGATCGGCGTTGATGGTCTTGCCCCGAGCATTGACCGGCAGCGCCTCGATAAAGCGCCAGAGGCGCGGGATACCCACCGGTTCAATGGACTGATCGAGTAGGCTGCGCATCATGCGCGTAAAGCCGCGACGGCCACCCGCGCCGAGATCTTGCTCGCCGCGCTCCGACGGAACGATAAAGGCCGCCGTCCGTTGGCGCCGCCCGTCGATGGCGATCACTCGAGCAAGATCGACCAGCGGCGAAGCCATCAGTAATCTTTCGATGGCGCTCAGCGAGATCCGCTTGCCCTCGATTTTGGCAATTTGATCGACTCGGCCGCGGAGAAAAAATCTCCCGTCGCCCGCCACTTGCGCCCGGTCCGCGGTGCGAAACCAATCTTTACTCGGCAAATGTGCCGAGCGCACTGCGAGCACTTCTTCCGGTGCTCCCTGTGCGCCCCCTGCTTCAAGACGCCATGCCACCCCCGGCAGCGCAGTCCACGCTTGGTTCTCGCTGCTTTGCTGTTGGCGCCACGCGATGCCACCGGTTTCCGAGCTCCCATATACTTCAATCGGCACGCGCCCCATCAAACGTTTACATTCCTGTGCGACATCGAACGCTAACGGCCCGCCCGACGAGAACACCGCGCGCAGCCGCTGTGCGGCCTTAGCCCAGCCGGGGTTTTCCGGGATGCGTCGAAGATGCGCCGGACTGGAAATTAACACTGCCTCGCGCTCCGCCAAGGTGGCGGAGAGATCTTCGAACCACGAGAGACTGCTTGCCTGAATCCGGCGCCCAGCGGCGAGCGGCCATAAAACATTAAACAGCAATCCGTAAATATGTTGATGCGACACCGTGGTGATGATATCCGCCGCACCGATCAACGCGCCAAATTGGTTTTCCAAGTTCGCCACCTCCGCCGCCATTTGGCAAAGTTTCTTGGCGATCGGCTGGGCCGCGCCAGTGCTGCCAGAGGTGTAAAGCACGAGACCAGCAAAATCCCCGTCGATGGCTTCGAGTCTTGCAGGTTTACAATCGTAATCCCACGGCGGCGCCGCGACGGACCGCCACTCGCTGGCGAACTCGCCCAAGAAACCAGCCACGCTGGCGCGCAGAGCTGCACAGGTGCCGGGCAACTTGTCGCCCGGCAAATAAATCATCTTGCGCGCCTGCCAGGCGCCGAACAGCGCGGCGGCGAACTCAAGCGCGTCGCTGTGAAAGAGCGCGAAGCTTTCTCCCGGCGATTCTCTGAACAACCCGGACCAGGCACCGACACGGGTGTGAAACGCTCCCCAAGAAACGGCTGCGCCGCCGCGCCACGCGATCGTTTCATCGGCGCAGCGGCTGGCGATGAGCGTACTAAGCAGATTAAGCGGTTGAGCCATGGCGGCGCTTGAAATGCCAGCGGGCGCAATACTCGCCGGCAAATAATAGTCCCATTAGTAAATACGCCAGAAAGCCATTGTAAAATGACCATTGGGCCATGGACGCGAACAGCGCGGTATAGAGCGCGATGGCGCCGTTGATCGTGAAAAATAGACACCACACTTGGGTGACCCGGCGTGTGTATCCGATCGCGGCGGGTGGAAAATTTCGTTCGTGCAGGCGCGCCAACCGTTCGATCGCCGACGGTGGGGCGATCAGGCTGTACGCAAATACGGTCAGCAACGCCGCGTTGACCAGCACCGGATAAAATCTTAGCGGCAGCAATCCGTCGGACCAAAACGCCAGCATCGCCAGCAGGATCGTGCCGCCCGCCCAATAGCGCGTCGCCGCGGTCGGCACTGAAGTGGGCCAGCGAGACAAGCCGGCCAGCAACAACAAGGCGGCCAGCAAAGACGGTGCGACACGGCCTTCGCCGAGCCAGAGCGCCAGTGGGAAGAGCAGCGTAATTAGGACGGCCACGATACTTAGCGCGCTGCGCATGGGACCTACTGCTCCAGGAGCTCCGCCAACGCCTCGACCACGTCGCCAACCGTGCGCACTTTCTTAAACACCTCCGGTTGCAGCCGTTTCCCGGTGAGCTGCTTCAACTTGACCGCGAGATCGACCGCGTCGATGCTATCGATGTCGAGATCGTCGTATAAATGCGCGTCCAGCGTAATTTTCGCCTCGTCGAGCTCGAACATCTCGTGCAACATATGCACCAGCCATGGATAAATTTCTTCCTTCTGGACTGGAATCGGCGCAGTCATTTGCTTTGTCCCTCGTCCTGCTGAACCTTTTCGATCATTTCGGCAAGGGCGCGCACCGACGCGAAGTGGCGCCGGTTTTCCTCCGCCTTCGCGGATAAAATAATGCCGTAACGTTTCTGGATCGCTACGCCCAGCTCCAGCGCATCGATGGAGTCCAACCCCAGTCCTTCGACGAACAGCGGCGCCCGGGCATCGATGTCGGCCGGCGTGATGTCCTCGAGCTGGAGCACGTCAATAATCAGTTGCTTTATTTCCTCTTCAGTTACCCGCATGGCAATCACTTTCATTTATAAAAACTTCGCGCAAGTGCGCCGTCATCCGGCGCGCCGCGACCACTTCATTGGCAGCGCTATCGACAAACGGACGAATGTCGATATCTTCCATCACGTCAAAGCGAAACTGCGAAGTTTGCCGAGGTAAGCGCCACCACGGCTCCCCTTTGACCAACATCGGCGGCGCGCAGCGAACCAGCACCGGCGTGATGTTGCACGGCGCGCGCACCGCGATGTTGGCCGCGCCCCGTTTAAGACTGATCGACCCGTCGGCCGGCGTACGCGTACCTTCCGGGAAGATGATGAGATTGCCGCCGCCGCGCACTGACGCAACGCAGTCCTCGACGAGACCAACGCTGTCATCGCGGTTACAAATATAGCCCGCGGCGCTAACCGTGGCTCGGGTGAACGGGTTACGCCAAAGTTTTTCTTTCACGATGCAGTCGGCCCTCGGCACAAACGCCATCAGGAATACAATATCGATCAATGTCGGATGGTTGGCAAGGATCAACAGCCCTCGGCGGTCGAGCCGTGACAAACCGCTCGCTTTGTAGCGGAACACGCCGAAGGCGCACATGGATCGGACGATGGCGCGGAAGGTAAGCCGGATCAAGTCGCGGGCGACGCGCTGCCGTCGCTGGCGCTGCCAAATGACAACATGGAGCGTCGGAAAAACTACAAGCCCGCCGATGCCGATGGCAAGAAAGCTTAGCGCGACACCGAATACGCGCCAGCACCAGTCGATCCGCTTAAGCATCGCGCGACCATAGCCAGCGCCGTCGTTGGCGGATTCGCTCGAGAGAACGATCTTGCCGTAAGTAAAATCGTAGGATCTCCAAACCGGGAGATAAACGCTCGACGCTCGCGGCTTCGTCGTCCTCAGCCGCCGACCAGGAGAGCGAAACGACATCTCTTGCCGGCGCATAAATTAACCAGGCCCAGGCAAAAGGTTGTTCCTGGCAATCCTGATATTTCGCATACACGACCGGCAGCGGGCGGTCGTAGACGACCAGCAAGACCTCGGCTGCTCCGTCAGCAAGCAGTCCGCAGGCTTCGATCGCTGCGTGCTCCACGCTGCTTTGACCGCCGGCGAGGGCGCTGCTCACGGCATGATCACCGCGGGCGATCGAGAAAAGACCGCCGGTGGCATTATGAACCGACAATCCGAACGCAGTCGGCGAAAGCGGCAGTCCTTTGGCCAAATCGGTTAACAGCTCCACCGACCGCGAAGTCTCGCCGTGACGAGAGCAAAAGATCGCCGGCACGCCGTTGCGATTGCCTAGGCATTGGTAGGCAACTTCGAGTGCCATCCGATCGAGAAAGCCGGCGCGCCGGCGCAGCAACGGCGCCATCGCGCGCACCGCAGGCTCCGTCTCGCCGGCGATCAGCCGATCACCGGATGACCACTCGAGCCAAGCTTCCGGCGTTTCAACCCCTGGGGCCCAGGCGGCAAAAGATGAAATTGAAAATCTGATCCCCGTGAATGTCACGGTAACTCAGTTATCGAAGGGACGGCGCTGTTTAGCGCTAAATGCCTGAGTTTGACTCATCACCGAGCCCTTCATTCATCAACGGTAAATGGTTTGCAGCATTTCAAGTAGCAACCGTTGGCCAGGTCATAATCGAAAGCCGTCGAACATGTCAACCGAAGCGAGCAAACCGGCTCACGGGCCTAAATTCGAATTACGCGGATCTTGAGTCGACCACGCTGCTCGCAGTGTATTCAACCGTAAATTGATCGATTGGAGTCAATTCGCCGCCACACGGTGGGCATCAATCAAAGTAAATGCTCCCGCATACAGCGCCCGCCCGATGATCACACCCTCGACCCCCGCGCTTTCTAAAGGCAAAAGCTTCCGGATGTCGTCCAGCGTCGAAACCCCGCCAGAAGCGATGATAGGAATCTTCACGGCTTGGGCGATCTTTAGCGTCTCAGCCAGATTGACACCCTCGCTGGTGCCGTCGCGGCTGATGTCGGTATAGATGATGCGAGCGGCGCCGTCGCCTTCGCAGCGCTTGGCCAACTCAACAGCGTCCATCGCCGTGGTTTCTCGCCAACCTTTGATCGCGACCTTGCCTTGGCGTGCGTCGAGGCCAACGACGATCTTGGCGGGGAATTGTTTGCATAGGGCGCGCAAAAAATCAGCGTCGTCATACGCCGCCGTGCCGATCACCACGCGCGACACGCCGAGACCGAAGGCGGCTTCGACGGCTTCGACCGATCTCAACCCGCCACCAAGCTCCACCGACAATCCGGCTTGCTGGCAAATCGCCGCGACTTCTTTGCTATGCACCGGCCGCCCTACCACCGCACCGTTCAAATCGACGATGTGCAGAAAAGTCGCCCCTTCGCCGATCCAATGCCGTGCCGCAACCACCGGATCTTCGAAGTACACGGTCTCCTTATCCATCTCGCCCTGAAACAAACGCACGCAGCGGCCGTCCTTAAGATCGATGGCGGGAATGATCAGCATAGAGCTACCGCAACACAAAAGGCAAAATGCAAAGGGCAAAAGTAAAATCTCGCTTTCGCGACTCCCAATTTTTCACTTTGCACTTTACAACCTGCACTTTGCCTTGACCTAGTTCCGTTCGACAAACCGCCCAAAATTGGCAAGGATGCGCAGGCCCAATTCTTGGCTCTTTTCCGGATGAAACTGGCAGGCGAACATTCTGTCCGTCGCGATGCTGGAAACAAACGGCTTGCCGTAATCGGTCGTGGTCGCGACAATCGAGCTGTTCTCGGGCACGACGTAGAATGAGTGGACAAAGTAAACATAATCGCCGCTCGTGATGCCGTCCAAAAATGGTGAGTCTTTTTGCTTGTCGATCCGATTCCACCCCATATGTGGCACCTTAAGCTCCCCACTTGCGTGAAAGCCGACGACTTTGCCGGAAAAAAGATCGAGCCCTTTTTGCTTTCCGAACTCTTCGCTCTCGGAAAACAACAACTGGAAACCAAGACAAATTCCCAGGAACGGTTTGTGCTCGCGGACGATTTCACCAATCGGCTCGATGAGCCCTAACTTGCCTAGGTTTTCCATGCACGCGCTGAAAGCCCCGACGCCCGGTAGCACCACACCGCGCGCCGATCGAATCTGGGCGACGTCGCGCGTCACCATGGCGTCAAATCCGACGCGCTCCAAGCCTTTCTGCACACTGCGCAGATTGCCCATGCCGTAATCGATAATCGCGATCATACTTTTTCAAAATGGAACGATTGGAACCCCTGGAACATTTGGAACCAGTCCGACTATAAGCTCCCTTTAGTCGACAGCACGCCTTTGACCCGTGGGTCAATTTGAGTAGCGAAGTCCATCGCCCGGGCGAACGCTTTGAAGCAGGCTTCGATGATGTGATGCGGATTCTCGCCGCGCGGCACGTCAATATGCAGGTTCATGCCGAGCTGGTTGGCGAACGCGGCGAAAAACTCATGGGGCAAATCGGTATCGAAATCACCGACTCGGCCTGGGCGAATCTTCACGTTGTAAGATAAATAAGGCCGGCCGCTCAGATCGACGACCACCTGCGCTAGAGTTTCATCCAGCGGGCAGCTGGCCTCGCCGAAGCGGCGAATTCCCCGCTTGTCGCCAAGGGCGTCTTTGAAGGCTTGCCCCAACACCAAGCCGACATCTTCCACGGTGTGGTGCAGATCGACTTCAAGATCCCCTTTGGCCTGGATGTTGACGTTGAAAAAACCATGGCGGCTGAAGGCGTCGAGCATGTGATTGAAAAACGGCATGCCGGTTTCGATCGCCGCCTGGCCATCGCCGTCGACCTCCAATGCAACTTTAATGTCGGTCTCTTTGGTTTTACGCTCGACCTTAGCTGTCCGTCCCATGCTTCTCTCCTCTACGGAATGCTCATTCGCGCTCACGCTGCCACTCAGCAGTCGCCGCTTAGCGCGAAACTAAAAACTTTTTCTCAAACCGCGCCTCCACCGAGCGGGCGTGATCGTCCAATCCTTCGAGCCGCGCCAGTTGGATAATTTTCGGCGCTAAGGTTTTCAGCGCCCGCTTTTCGGCGTGAATCACCGTGGTGCGCTTGAGGAAATCGTAGGTGCCGAGGGGTGAAAAGAAGCGCGCGCTGCCGCCGGTTGGCAAGACGTGATTGGGTCCGGCAAGATAGTCGCCCAACGGCGGCGCCGAATAGGCGCCAAGAAACATCGCGCCGGCGTGGCGAATCTGCTGCGCCAACTTGTGCGGCTGTTTGACGATCAATTCGATATGCTCTGGCGCAATCGCGTTGGCCAATTCAATCATCTCTTTCGGTCCGCGGGCGACGATAATCGCGCCGTATTGTTCTAGCGATCTGAGCGTGATCGCTCGCCGTTTAGTACCGCGCAGCTGATCTTCGACGGCCTTTTGAATTTTACGGGCGGTCGCCATCGACGTGGTCATGCAGAGCGCCGCCGCCAACTCGTCATGCTCAGCCTGAGAAAGCATATCGGCGGCGACGTGACGCGGATCGGCTGTGTCGTCGACGAGCAGCAGGATTTCACTGGGCCCGGCGATGGAGTCGATATTCACTTCGCCGAACACCAATCGCTTCGCCGTCGCTACGAAAATATTGCCCGGGCCGACTATCTTGTCCACCTTGGGAATGGTTTGCGTGCCGAAAGCGAGGGCTGCAACCGCCTGGGCGCCGCCGACACGAAAAATGCGGTCGACCCCCGCCACATGGGCGGCGGCTAGAATGATCGCGTCGTCGCGGCCGATGGGCGAAGTCATAATGATTTGTTTGACACCGGCCACCTTGGCCGGGATAACGTTCATCAAAACTGTTGACGGATAGCTGGCTTTCCCGCCAGGGACATAGACGCCGACACGTTCCAGCGGCGTGATGCGCTGGCCCAGCAACATGCCCAGGGGATCACGATATTGCCAGCTCTTTTGCAGTTGGCGACGGTGAAACGCCGCGATCCGCTTAGCGGCGAAGCGCAATATTTGCAGATCCTTGGCCGAGACTCGGGCCACCGCCGCTTCGATTTCGCCGCGGCTAACTTCCATCGTTGACGGCGTCATGCGCACATGGTCGAACTGCTTCGTGTAGCGCAAAAGCGCGCCATCGCCGTGGCGCTGGACCGCGTTGAGAATCTCCGCCACGCGCTTTTCAACCACACCGCCGCGCCCGCCGCGCCGCCCGAGAATTTTCGCCAGCAGCGGCTTAAAAGCAGCATCGGTGGTCTTGCACAGCCTAATTCTCATTCCAACCCAACCATTCTAAATTTTCAATATTGGATTTAGATTCGATTCTTTGAACCCATGAACCGTGAACGAACTCTAACCGGACACGCGGACAATCTGCGCACCCAAATAAGATAGTTTTCTTTCAATTTGCTCATAGCCCCGATCGATATGGTAGACACGGGAAACTTCGGTGGTGCCGCTGGCGACCAGGCCGGCCAGCACCAAAGCGACGCTGGCGCGCAAGTCGCTCGCCATCACCGGCGCGCCGGACAACTCGCGCACGCCGCGCACCACGGCGCGGCTGCCCTCGAGTTTGATCTGCGCGCCCATGCGGTCGAGCTCCTGCGCGTGCATGAAGCGGTTTTCGAAAATCGTCTCGGTAATCACACTCACGCCATCGGCCACCGCCATAAGGACCATCATCTGAGCCTGCAAGTCGGTGGGAAAGCCCGGATAGGGTAAGGTCTTTACGTCGACGCTCTTAATCTTGCCGTTGCGCTGCACGCGAATTCCTCGTTCGTCGGTGCTAAAGCTAACCCCAGCTTCCTTGAGCTTGATCAAGAAGGCCTCGAGATGATCCGGCCGCGCCCCTTTGACCAAGACATCGCCTCCGGTAAGGGCGGCGGCGATCACGAAACTACCGGCTTCGATGCGATCCGGAATAATTCGATGAGTCACACCTCCCAGCGACTCGACGCCGTCGATCTGAATGATATCGCTTCCGGCGCCCTTGATCCGCGCGCCCATCGCATTGAGCGCCTTGGCCAAATCGTCGATCTCGGGCTCCTTCGCGGCGTTTTCGATGATCGTGCTACCTTCGGCCAAGGTCGCCGCCATCAGCAAATTTTCCGTGGCGCCGACCGAAGGCAGATCGAGATAAATCTTTGCGCCGCGCAATTTGGTCGCCGTCGCTTCCACGTAGCCATGGGTCTGTTCGATGGTAGCGCCCAGGGCTTCGAGTCCCTTCAGATGCAGATCGATGGGCCTTGCGCCAATGGCGCAGCCACCCGGCGTCGAGACCCGCGCCTGGCCGAAGCGCGCCACCAGCGGTCCCAAAACCAAGAAGGATGCGCGCATGGTTTTGACCAAATCGTAAGGCGCCTCGAAATTCTTAATCCGGTGTGCCTGGAGGGTTAAATCGTCGGCGCCGTCAAGCCAGCGCTTATGGTCGCTCTTGTCGCCCAGCCCCGAAAGCAATTTCAACGTCGTGCGAATATCGGCCAAATGCGGCACGCTTTGATAAGTGCAGGGCTCGGAAGTCAAAAGCGATGAAATCAAGATCGGCAGCGCGGCGTTTTTCGCGCCGCTGACGCTGATTTCGCCGGTTAGCGGCTTGCCGCCCTGTATGATTATCCGATCCACGCGCTTGCTTCCTTAATTGGAACTAGCCAGATCAGTCGCGACACGAGCGACCGCCACTCGCTCCCGACCAGCGTAATCGTGAACAATCTTCGCCTCCTGAAAAGGCCCGGATTGAATGAGAATCGGCAAAACTTCGGCGCCCATACCCGCGCCGATCTCCAATGCAATCGAGCCGTTCGGCGTTAGAAACTGACCGGCTTGAGCCGCGATGCGCCGGTAGAAGTCCAAACCATCAGCGCCCCCATCCAATGCCGCGTTTGGCTCCCATTGAGACACTTCTGGTTTGAGCGTGGCAATCTCGGCGCGCCGAACATACGGCGGATTAGCCACAATCAAATCGAATTGCGCCTTTTGATCGGCAATCGCCGCGTACAAATCACCACACCAAAAAATGATCCGTTCAACCACCCCGTTGAGCGTGGCATTTGTGCGGGCGATGGCCAAAGCCGACGGAGAAATATCCGTAGCGAAAATCTCGGCCGAAGGTGATTCCGTCGCTATCGAGACCGCAATGGCGCCGCTGCCGGTGCCGATGTCGAGCACGCGCAAGGGGTTGTCAGAGCTCAATTGAGCGGCAAGCAGCAGCACAACTTCGATCAAACGCTCAGTCTCCGGCCGCGGGATCAGAACGTCACGGGTCACTTGGAAATCGAGCGACCAAAATTCTTGCCGCCCGATGATATAGGCAACCGGCTCCCGTTGTAACCGGCGCACCAACAACGATTGGAAGCGCTCCGCCGACTCGGCGCCGAGCGGCGAATCGGCCATCACGATGAGTTGTTCGCGCGTCATCGCTAAGGCATGACCGAGCAGCACTTCGGCATCGAGGTCGGCGCTCTCGCTGCCGGCGCGCGCCAAAATTTGCGCCGCTTGGCCGATCGCATCGCGCAGCCGCGGACGGCTGGCCGCGTTAGGGAAGATCGTGCATTCCATCGTGGTCACATTAGGCCTACTTCAACGCTTCAGCTTGATAGTGCGTGATCAGCGCCTCGACGACTTCGTCGATCACGCCTTCCATGACTTTTTCTAGTTGGTAGATCGTCAGATTGATCCGGTGATCGGTCAAGCGCCCCTGAGGAAAGTTATAGGTGCGAATGCGCTCGCTGCGGTCGCCGCTGCCAACCATCAATTTTCTTGTCGCGGCGATCTCCGATTGTTGCTCGTCCTGTTTCTTTTCCAGCAAGCGCGCGCGCAAAATCTTCATGCCCTTGGCGCGGTTTTTATGCTGCGATTTTTCATCCTGGCAGGAAATCACGATGCCGGTCGGAATATGGGTGATGCGCACCGCCGAGTCCGTCGTATTAACGCTCTGGCCGCCGGGACCGGACGAACGAAAAACGTCAATGCGAATTTCTTTCGGATCGATGGCGATTTCCACTTCGTCGGCTTCCGGCAACACCGCGACGGTCACCGCCGAGGTGTGGATGCGGCCCGAGCCTTCGGTCACCGGTACGCGTTGCACCCGGTGCACCCCGCCTTCGAATTTGAGCCGGCTATAAGCGCCTTGGCCTTCGATGCTGGCGATGATTTCTTTATACCCGCCAAGGCCGGTGGGATTGGAGCTCATCATCTCGACGCGCCAACCGCGCGACTCGGCGTAGCGCGAGTACATGCGAAAGAGTTCGGCCGCGAACAAAGCCGCCTCGTCGCCGCCGGTGCCGGCGCGGATTTCGACGATGACGTTTTTAGCGTCGTTGGGGTCCTTCGGCAGGATCAGAATTTTAAGCTTGTTTTCCAGCTCTTCCTTGCGGACGCGCAGCACCACCAATTCTTCTTTGGCCAATTCACGAATCGCTTCGTCGTTTTCTTCCAAGAGCTGGCGGTTATCTTGAATCTCTTGCTCGACCTTGCGCCACTCACGATAGCGGGCGACAATCTCTTCCAGCTCGGAGCGTTCCTTGGCATATTTGGAATACTCTCGTTGCTGGTGGAGCAATTGGGGATCGAGCATCATCCCCTCGAGCTCGACGTAGCGTTTTTCGACTTCGGCTAATTTATCCAGCATGGCGTTCTCGTGACTTTGACCTTGGATTCACTGTCGAGAAACAATAAAAAAGGGCAAAGGGATGTAGATGCCCTTTGCCCTCTGCGGTTCCGCGAATCGCTAGTAGGTCACATTCAGCCCCGATCCTCCGCTTAACTTGCGTTTTTCAGGCCGTATTTCTTTCGATACTTTTCAACCCGACCGGCGGTATCGACGAATTTCTGCTTGCCGGTAAAGAAAGGATGGCAATTGGAGCAAATTTCCACATGAATGTTACCGCCCGTCGAGCGTGTCTCAACCACATGGCCACAAGCACAAGTTATGGTTGCCGTCTTATATGCTGGATGAATTCCTGCCTTCATAGGTTCCTCTCAATAAGCGATTTTTATACCATAAGGGTGGACTTGCTTCAATTGGTCCATGGTGAAACTGCGGCCGGGGCCAAGTTCCGGGAGCATGGCCGATCAAACAATAACATTGCCAATTAGCACCAAACCCAATAAACTATGTGCGAAAGAATTCCTAGCTGGGGTAGTTATCTTAGCGAGCCAGGTTAAGTCCGATTTGTGCTGATAAATCGAAGGAGTTGAAGCAATCATGAGCAAGCCAGAGGAAAGCGTCCCGTATGGTGCAGATATTACTCCCCCCGTGCCGCTTAAAGTCGAGAATACCGGCCTCGACTTCGGCTTTTTGGCTGACCTGACCCTGAAAACCGTCTATGCGGACGCGAACTGTACCACCGAAAGAGCCGCGGAGAAGCTCAAGCTCGCGTTACCGGTCACCCAAGATCTGCTGCAACACCTATACCGGGAAAAGTTCGTCGAGGTACGGGGATTGGTCAGCTACGGCAACAATCGCTACGGGCTGCTCGATCGCGGCTTTCAGCGCGCTCAACAACTCTTAGCGATCAATGGATATATTGGCGCGGCGCCGGTGTCTTTGCAGGCGTACACCGACATGGTGCTGCGCCAAAGCGCGGCACGAGAGGTCATTGAACCTGATGCGGTGCACGCTGCCATGTCAGAGCTAGTTCTTTCCGAGCCCACCGTTCAAACCCTTGGGTTGGTTGCCAGTTCCAGACGGAGTCTATTTTTGAGTGGTCCAGCGGGCAATGGCAAGACCGCCATCGCGGTCGCCCTGCATCAGGCTCAGCAGGGGGAAATTTGGGTTCCCCATGCCATCGAGGTGGACGGCCAGGTCATCAAAGTGTTTGATTTGCATAATCACCAGCCGGCCCCAGTACAGAGCATCGACCGGTATGACGAACGCTGGATCAAAATCAAACGCCCCATCGTCATAGTTGGCGGCGAAATGACCATTGAAACCATGGATCTCATTTACAGTCCGACCGTGCGCTTTTACGAGGCGCCGTTTCAGATGAAGTCCAACGGCGGTACCCTGGTCATTGACGACTTTGGCCGCCAACGTGTTGATCCCCATGACCTGCTGAACCGTTGGATCGTGCCGCTCGAAGGACGGATCGACTACCTGACACTCCACACGGGCAAAAAGATCGCCGTTCCGTTTGAGCAGTTATTGATTTTCGCGACCAACCTAAACCCCGCCGACTTGGTTGATGACGCGTTTCTCCGCCGCATGGGTTACCGCCTCTATATCACCCCGCCCGATAAAGAGATGTACGCCTCGATCTTCCAACAATATGTCGAAAACAACGGTTTTCTCTACGAGCCCGAGAGGCTGGAATACTTATATCGCTTGTACAATGCGGACAATCGACCGTTGCGGGCATGCGAACCACGGGACTTGATTCAGCGCTGTGCCGACATTTGCCGCTATGAAAATCGCGACTGGATGCTCACCGACGATCTGTTAAGGCTGGCATGGCACAATTACTTTGGTGGGGTACCAGCCGTTTAGGAATCGTTCGAGGAGTCGCTTCGACAAAACAGGGGAATTACTCATGAGCAATCAATTCAATCTCAAAGGGTGGTCGCGCGCTTTAACCGTTTCTACGCTTTTGGTGATCGCCGGATGTTCAACGTCGGGGCAAGTGATCTCCGAGGGCACCATAGAGGAACGCATCACTACCTTGCGCATCGGCCAAACCACCAAAGCCGACGTGGAAAAAATCCTTGGTTTGGAGCACAGCACCGACCGTAATCGCTGGGGGTATAACTTTTCCGATACGGCCTTTGATATCTCGGAGCGCAAACAAGGCCCCGGGCTCGGCATCTTGCCGATTAGCGCCGGAATTTTTCCGACCAATACCCGAGCTGTGGTAACGGTAGCCTTTGACGACACAGGGGTTATGAAGCGCTTGGAAGTCGCCCGCTTCTTCGAAGAACCGTTCATTAACGACTACTGGTATGCACTAAAAGACTCGACCAAAGAACCCCTCGATTCGATCGCCAGAATGGGCGAGACCGCCGGAATGAAAGTCGTCGGACTTGATAAAGAAGCCGGCACCTTTACACTGGAAGACAATGGCACACGGGCTAAGATCACCGTCAAACTCGATGGCCAGACCCTGCGCCTGACCTCGCGTAATCCGCATCACCGCCTTGCCAGCGAGTACCGCGCTTATGCGAAACGCGAATATGCGCTAACCAGCCGGATCGCCGATTCGGAAATCGTGCAGTGAGCGTAAACCTATGTTCCGCCTGATGGCCACTCAGAATTAGGATTCCGCGCTCCGCACAGCGTGGCCGTCCTCAATTCTAAACAACATCCGTCGCGTGGCTTTCACCTTGACTGTCGCGGCTTGGACAATTCGCCTGTCATAAAGGCGCGCTTCTGTCGCGCCAATCAAGATAAATTAAATTTCGAATGGGCGATTCCACTAGTTTGGCCGTTTTGTGTAAATCTTTAGAACCGTAAATCTGGGCATGAAACTTGCTCGAACTCGAGTAGGATTTTTTAAATCAGGTTGAGAAAGTGGAAGACCATGTCGAAGGCAGCAAATTCATATCGGCGATCGCTCAGGGCGATCGGTCAAGGGCTCGAAGCCTTGTACGTCGAAGAGTTCGACCTAGAGGCTGGCAACTATCACTATGTAGTCCACGGACACTGTAAGAAAGTCAAACCCGAAGTCTCCCCCCCCAAGTCGAATCTCTTAATGGACGCGTTCCATTTCCTCAGGCGTAATTCCAAAACTCACTCCTCTACCCGAACTCCGGTGAAAAGGATTCTGTCCTCTTTTGAATTTACCGGACTGAGAATTACCGGCAGAGACATCGTTCGCTTCGAACGTCAGGGCAAAGCCCAAAGCTCGAACGCAGCCGGGACGTTAAACCCACAGAGCATCTCTCAGACTTTGCGACTGGCAGGATCCTATCTGGATCATAAGAAAAGCCGCTTGCTGAGGCTTTCTTGGCGTAGCCAGACGCTGACTTTATGGCGCAGAGACGGTTTCGGAATCGAATCCAGAGAGATTTTCACGCCCGCGAACTTGTACGACCTCTGGGTCCATCAATACAAGCAACGCAAAGCCGTTGACGGCGATCCAATCCTAAAACGGGCCGGCAACGACTAAAAAACAAAGATCAGCTAGTCCTGCGATCGAGCCAACTCTCAAAAGCTACTTAATGACCTTCACCGCGCGTGCGATGACTTCGGGCGGGACCTTTACGCCAATTTGATCGGCGGTCTTGAGGTTCAGCGATAGATCGAATTTTGTCGGTTGCACCAACGTCAAGTCGCTCGGCTTGGCGCCTTTGAAAATATGGTGTACATACTCGGCGGCGCGCTTCGAAAGATCGGCCAGATTCACGCCGTAGCTCATGAGTCCGCCGGCGTCGACAAAAGTGGTGCGGTCGTAGACCGAAGGCAAACGGTTCTTGATAGCCGCTTGGGCGATCGGCCCGACGTGGCTGTTAAACATGGCATCGGACAAAATAAAGAGTACGTTCGCACCTCCCTTGGCCGCGCCCGCGATGGCGCTGTTCAGATCATTTGCCGTTCGCGCCGCTGCGTTTTGAAAGCTCAGCCCAGAAGAGCGCGCGCCCAGCTCGGCATCTTTAAGGCTGCGGCCATGACCGGGATTATTGGGATTGGACAGCGCGGTAATCTGAGTCGCCTTTGGCAAGATCTCTCTAATGAGTTTTAGCCGGTCGCCAAAAAAATCGGCGGACAGGCGCCCCACACCGGTGACGTTGCCTCCCGGGTACACATAACTGTTGATCAGCCCGGCCTCGACCAAATCGCCAGCGCCCGCGACGACAATGGGAATCGTGCTCGTAGCATTCTTCGCGGCCACCGCCACGCTGGTGCCACCGACGACGATGACATCGACTTTTTGGTCGACCAACTCGCGCGCCAGTTGCGCCAAGCGATCCATCTTTCCTTCGGCGTATTTGTACTCCATCGCGATGTTCTTGCCCTCTTCGTAGCCGAAGTCGCGTAGCCCCTGGCGCAACGCCTCGGCGCGTGCCGCATCCAAGGCTTGCGAGGTGGAAACCAGCACGCCGATCTTCCAAGCCTTCGCCGGCTGTTGCGCCTGGACCGCAGCCCCAGACAGCGCAAATGTGAGACCGATGATGACAAGCCATGTCCATTTTGAATATTGGATTGACGAATTTTTTTTGTCAGCCAAGACTCTCTGAGTTGTTTGGATAAATGTTTTGTCCATACTTTGTCTCCTCATTGCGGAATAAGCCCAGCCACCTGACCGTCGGGCTATTCCCGCCGCTGATAAAATCACCGCCAATGGCTCCATGCCGCAAGCAGCGTACGGCAGTTCTTGCGGGTTGTTGCTTTACGTCCACGGACAAAAGGCGGACAATCTCGAACGATTCAGGAATTCCGTTTTTAGACAATCTTTTCACTTGCCGTCCCCGGATTAAATGTCACGTAAGCGGTAGGATTGAAGAGATTAACAGACTGAATTTCCGACACCGGAATAATGATCTCGAAATCACCGACGCCAGCTTTTATAGTTTCTAAATCTTGACGAATGATCTTTGCGTACACTGCCGCGTAGTCCACTGTCAGAGACATTTTGAAAGTAGTCGCATCTCTGTACCCGCTCTTTACTGGTAACAGTTGAATGTATTTACGGTCATACATCGGGTCCATAGTACGTGTTACCAATCCCACGTAAACTTTGCGACTTTTAAGCGTAACTGAAACGAGTTTTGTTTCTCGACCCGCGCGACTAAGAAGAATTTCTAAGAAATCATTCCATTTTTCAATTGTGCGTTGAGCGGCATCGTCTTCGGCGAAAAAAAACTTATTTAGCGGCCACCAGATCGTTGAACCCAACAAAAATGCGATTACGGAAGTTCCTGCGTATTCAAACGAAATATGATCTTTCCACCATTTTTCAAGCGGTGGACACGCACCCTCCAGCGTTATTGTTACTAAAAGCGCAACGAATAAAAAGAAGAGGCCCCACGCGGCGGCATGAAAGATCAACCGGTGGCCAGAGTTTCGTTTGGTGTTAAACTTGGTGAAATTCCAATACGTGAGAAAGAGATACCCGGCAAGGAGCGGCAGGATTAAAACATTAGCTGGCAATAAAAGTCTCTTTTGTGGTGTTTGATTGAGTCTCTACGTTCCTGGATCTTCTTTCGCAATCTCTTTTTTATCGGGCGTAAGCGGAGGTAACGTTGCCATGCGCAAAATTATGTCTTGCCCTGCTTTGCTGTGAAAAATATCATCGGCGGCAATAGACAACGAGCCACTTGCCGTCACATGAACCGGAGGATTATCAAACTTTATTTTGAGATTTTCTTTCGACATAGTTTTTTCTCCTCTCATGCGCAACCAGCTTGCTTGACTCAAACTAAGTTGAGAACAGTATACAATACTTGTTCATCTAGTTTTAGGAACAATATGGCAACTGAATCAAGTGTGTCAAGAATAAACTCGCACTGGTTTATACAGTTCTCCTTGAATTTCTCAATGTTCTCGAATACTTACCCCCGTCTTAATGGTGACCACGGAAGAGCACGATCAGAAGCGGAATAGCGTCAAAAAGTGAGGTCGCTTGATTGGTAGTCACGTGGTACCTTAGAAGCAAGCTACATTGCAATGTATTTTGACGCCTCTCCGTGAATTGTCCGCGGGAGTCCAGGTGGATGAATAGGGTGGAGCCCCACGGCCTTACGGCCGTGGCACCTACCGGACACTTCGTAGGGCGAAACCCTCCGAAGCGAACCCTCCTTCGCCAAGGCTACGGAGGGTACCCCCCTCGCATTCATCCACGGGTTTACACCCGTGGCCTTCTGCGAAGGAGGGTAAAAAGTCTATCGGAGGGCAAGACGGTAGTCTGCCGCCGGAGCGGCGCAAGATGATGCAGCTTGGGCGGATTATCTGGACGGGCTGAAAGCTGCGGCGGAAGTAATACCGCTATTCAGGAAGGCGTAACAAAAACTGTTCAGTTCCGCCGGTGCGGCAAGTCCGAGCATGTCATGCGAGCCTGATTGCGGAAGCCGTAGCAGCTCTTCTATGCGACACGAAATCTTCACGGTAGTTCTTGGGGCTTTGTTGCTTCTGGGAGACGGACAAAATGCGTACAAGAAAATATAAGCCGCTACGACGTGGCAGAGGTGCTACTATGGTGTGGCTCCGGTAAAGCTACCCTTGAAAGGTAATAGCTAAATCTTGTAGAAAAATGTTCGCAGTAGGGACTTTTCAACCGCAAACGACGCTGAACCGGGCCGTATTTTGAGTCCAACGATCGCGCTAATTGGTCGTATAAATCATCGCCGGGAATCGAAAAATATCTCTTAAAATCTGCTACCATTTCCGGTAGACCCTTGCCGACACCATCCAATTCGACATCTGCCCGTTGAAAAAAATGGTATCGGATATGCTCATTCGTTTTTATCCGCGACCAAATCGGTGGCTTTATTTCGCTAAATGCACGCAATTCTTCTGCCGTGAAGACTTCACAAATAAGGATATTAGGAATTATCTTTTCTGGCCCAACGAACTTCTCCTCAGGTCCGGGAAGACCGTTTCGCGCCTTGAAATCTAGGTCTAGATCGCAATCTTGGGACACGATAACCGCAAAGGAATGGTGAACGAGATCGATCACTATTGAGTCAGTTTGCTCAGCAACAGTTCGTTTTATTTGATTTATGTCAGACAGTATCTCGGCTTGGCGAAAAGCACCGCCACTAGAAGGTTCGTAAATAGCGGTGCCGTCCGACAATTTGTTAGCCCTATTCTAGTTCTAGTACAGGTACTTCCCGGTCGTAGCGGCGTGATACATTGACCGTTCGTCGCTCGGATAATTGAGGCAAGCTGGGTAAACTCTCCTTTGAATAAAATTCGAGTGCCTGAATGAGTTGTTCCTTGATCTCAGCCAGCCCCTTGTCTGGAAGGATGTCGATTGCTAAGTGACATATGCACCGGTCTAAAACAGATCGCCAATCTGCTTCTCGCGCTGCGGTGACTTGACTTGGGAACTCAAGACCGTGAAACAGCGAGCCGCCGCGATAGCGTCGATGCCAACTGACTCGGAATGGTGACGTTTGGTTTTCGACCTCCCGCGCATCAACTGGCAGCCCACTTTCAGATTGATTTGGGTCCCATAGCGCGATGAAGTTCGTCGGAGATGCACCATCGAAAAGCCCATCGAGCGTATCTATTAAATGTTCCGAGTCGTCCCCAGACATCGTTTGCCTCCGTCTTCTCCGTTGTGAAAAAATCCGTGTCAATTAAGTAAACTTGCTCGCCCTTAGAATTTCCTATCGCTTGAACCATCCGAGCCTTTGCGGAATCAGGTAGATCAAAAATCATTTCCTTCTTTTGAGACTTGATGTGGTCCGCCAATCCCTCATCACCCAACTCGCCCGCCACTTGTGGTTTGAGTAGCTGTCGCCATGGTACACCCTGGATTCCTAGGGCACTACGTCGAATCACGTCTCGATACCTCAGACCAACCCGCGAGTAGAAGCTTGGCTTGTAAACTTCCGTTAACGCTGAAAGTGGGATTTCAAATTGTTCTTGAAAAACCTCCCAACGCTCATACTTGCGGCAAGTGAAAGCTAGAAAATCTCTAGTTAAACTAGCCTGCCAAGTGCCGTCTTCAGAGGTAAAATTATAGCTTCGACCGGGCATTGCTTCTGCAAATTGTCGCCCTAGGAGTTTAGTAACCTGATCTGGAATAGCGATTTCCTGGTCGGAGGATTCATTGAAAAGAGGAAATCTTTCTCGTATTCGGTCTTGAAAGGCCGACGGAAGTTCGGAATCGATCCTCAAAATTGTGGGAAATCGAACCTGACAGATTACCGATTCGAGCGGGTTCTTTTCGTACAAAACTCGCTCAACGTCGTCTAAAAAAGCCATTCTGTCCTTTTTACTATGTAAAGCGTTAATTTTTCAATGAGATAGAGTACCACGCGACGTGAGTTTGCTGCAATCTTAGCTTCAGCTTAAATAGTGTTCAAACGGACGGTCAGAAGATTCAGAGATCACTCGATGCGTTACCTTCACGCGACGCCAAGAATCCAGCCTTCGGCTGCGGCCACCATGTGCTCCTGTGGTGTCAGGGTAGGTTTTAGAAACTTTTTAAGTTCTCGGTTAGCGTCGGCTTGGCGCAACCAAGCGGCGACGGAGTAGGCGTCGTGCTGGTCCCCAGTGCGGGTCTCTATGGGGAAGGTGCGGTTCCAAAGCGCTGGATAAACTTCGGCTATGGCCGACCTGCCAGCGGGGATTTGCCAGCCGTCGAAAGGCCAGAAATGAACGCGGGCACCTAGTCGCTGACGGATGAAACGCAACCAGGAAATACCGGCGTGGGTGGATTTCATCCGTGATCCCGGCACGTCGAAATGAAAGACAGACTTGGCGCTGCCTGTGCGTAGTTCCGTCAACCGCCGCCAACTGGCATTGCCCGTCCGTGATGCCCCATTACCGCGCAAGCCGCGACGGATGAAATCCACCTTGATTTGGTTTTCGTCAGTCGGCCAATGGTGGTGGAAATCGTCGAGGAATGCTGGCCAATCATGCTTTAGACTATGCGCATCGAAATAGCGCAGAGGAAACGAAAAACCGTGGTCGATTCCGATCAACGTAGGCGGGTCCTCGTTCAGCCGCTTGACTAGCCATTCAGCAACACCGCCCCTCGTCCAGTATTTGCGTGGGCTAGGCGGTGGCTGGATCTCGACAGGTTGCGAAACTCCGTCCGCGACATAGACACGCAGGCCTTTCAGGCTGGATGTGGGAGTTTTTGCACCCGAATAGTCGATGCCGATGTACCGTTCAAATCTATTCAACGCAATATATCTATCGATCGCGACAACGACCCTACGTGTATCGCGGGGTTTCGGCCATTAGAAACAAACTAAGTGCCGGTGCATACCATTCTCTACTTGAGTGCCCAACTCGACCGCCGATTTGGTGATTGTTAAATTACGATCCACTCACTGATTTCTTATCTAGCAGCCATGAACGGTAAATACTTAACGCCTCATCGTAAAGTCTAAGCACGGCTTCGGCAATGTTCTTGTTCAGGTACTTAAATTCATCATCCTGATCATGTGCGGAAAAGTTTCCAAATTGTTGAATTGCGTGAAGACAGCGCTTAAAGACTTCCGGCGCATCGCTTTTGTTAATTGGTAGCAGAAGCTCCTCAAGAGTCATCTTTTTTGCGGGTTTTCCATTTTTCTCAAGACCAAGGAAGCGGTACAGATGCTTTGCGAGTGCCTCGGCACCACACCGTGCTTTATGCATCGCGACGATGGGATCGCTAGCGAGTTGAGTCCAAGCTGCCGCGCTCCAGGAGTCGGCAATGTGGAGTTCGTCTTTTTGTTGAATATTCTCTTGTTCCGCCTGATTCTTTGCTCCTGATGTTGAAGCACTGCCGGCCGTACTGTCATCCCGTGCTCTTATTGCTTCTATTGCCGCTGCGACCGACTCGAGAAATTGTTTGCGAGCCCCGGCCTCGAGTGTCGCCAAGAACGCCTCTCCGCTACGCACACCAGAAGTTTCAATGGCCTGAGCGATCATCTGCTTAACCTTTAAGGTCGGTGTCTGGTCAAACAATATCGCTTCCAGCATTGGTAGCACCGCCGGCGTACCGACATCGCGCATCGCCCTAACAATCTCTCGTCGCCAAATATTCCCATCGTCCGCGGCGGCTTCATAGAGGCGCGTGGTAAGCTGTTTCTCTATCTCTGGATCTGGGTAGCCACTTTTGTAGAGGGTCAAAAGCGCAGAGTTGCTTTTATGCAATTCTTCCTTTGCTTTCGCGTAAAGTGAGGCAGACATTGTGCGGCCGATGAGGGCGGCGAGTTGATCATTGATGAAGTTGGTGCCCGCATCAATTCTGCGTTCGACGATTGCAGCAACCTTGTCGAGTGCCTCGCCACGGTCCAGTAGGGATTTTAACGTGTCGACGAGTTCCATAAAGCGAGCACGCTCAAGCCGAACAAGGTCAGCGTTGGTCTCTGGAGAGAGGGGTGTTTGAGTCGGATTAGGGCTCATACGTTTATCCTTTAGCGCTTCTCCTGGTGCTACAATTGATCAAGTCGCAAGAAGTGTTTCCTTCCAAAAACACTACTTGCAGTACGATCCCGCGCGTTGTCACCAACCGCGAGATAGAAGCTCCTTCATGCTCACGCTGTTCAAGACTGAAGCGCAGGTTTCCCAGTCGGCGTCTTCTACCTTGCTGTACTTAATGTCGAACGGGTTTCTGGTGGCCGTGGTCCGGTCGATGAGTTGATGGGCGGCTTCCTCGTTGTTAAGTGCCAATTGCACCCACACATCCTCAAGCGTATCTGGGATTTGGCCGAAAAGCTCGTGAATCGCTTCGAGACGGTTGGCTAGCACTTGGTGGACTCGATCCTCGACGGAGTCGCGGTATCGGAGATTGGCGATCCAGATTTCGCTTCGCGCTTGACCGATGCGTTGGATTCGGCCTTTGCGTTGCTCAAGCCGAGTTGGGTTCCAGGGAAGATCGATATTGATGAGCGTCGCGAGGCGCTGGAGGTTCAGACCCTCTGAGGCGGCGTCCGTGCCGAGCAATAGCTTGAGCCCGCCGGAGCGGACACGATCTTTGAGAATATCCCGCTTGCATCGCTGGAACTTGCCTTCGCGCCAGAACCCAGAGCGGTTGCTGCCGGCGTAGAGGCCGATGTCCATGTTCCTAAATTCTGCGCGCTTGGCCATTTCATCACCGATCCAGCGGACGGTGTCGTAATACTGCGAGAAGAGGATACAGCCCAGATCGAGCCAGCGACGTGTGACACCCGGATAGGTGCCAAGAAGGTAGCCGATCAGTGCTTCGAGCTTTGGATCATTATTGCCGCCTTGTTTGAGGAGTGCGAGGCAACGGCGAAGTGATGCTATTTCCGCACCGGTGAAGTTCTTGAAATCGCTGGTTCCCTGTGGCGGTCGTCCGACTTGGGGCGGGGCCTCTTCTTCGGTGTCATCATCGTCGTCTTCTTCGTCGGGGATGTCCGGTTCTTCTCCAAGGAGCTTACTCACAGTGCTGCGTCCGGCTTCCATCGAACTGCCGAGGCGCCGCAAAAGAAGCGTTTTGAAAAATCCCGCACCTTGCACCCTTTGCTGGAGGAGGAGGGAAAATGCTTCTGCCTCCTGATAGGCTTCGCGCAGATAACCACCGAGAACGAGCGCGTCTTCGTGCTCCTCACCGAACAGCTTCACGGCAACCTTCGGCAGCAAATAGCTGCCGGTTGCCGGATTGATCGTCGCTTCCAAATAGCCACGGGTACGGCGTACGATGCACCGAAGCAAAGGATTGAAGCGTTCCCCGTAGTTAGGCAGTAGCCCATTCTGAAGTTGAACCCGCCGGATTGCTGGCGACAGTTTTTCAATACTCTCGGGATTGAATTGCCATTGGGTGTCGCTGGCATCAAGCCTGCGACGAATGCGGTCGAGGGCTGGATCTTCAAACCTGGACGGCAGTGGATCGCGGACGTATTGCCAGCCATCGCGATCATCATTAGTTGGCACTGCCGCATCGCCGGTGGCAATTTCTAGACAATGGCTGGGTCGAAACCACGGGCTAGTATGCGTCCACCCGCCAAGTACGCTATCGTTTCCACAGGAGAGGATATGCAGAAGGTCCCATGCCTCCACCGGGTGAAGCTGCACCGGAGTTGCGGTGGCCAGCAGCAAGCTTTTAGTTTTGGGGCCGATCTCACGTAAAAAGCCCATCAACTTATTTGGTTCCGCCTTCTCGTCGATCTCGTCGGCTCCGGCGTCTACCTTCGGCACTTTGCGGCGGCGGGCACGGTGGGATTCATCCACGATCACGCAAGTGTAGTGGCGGTTCAGAAGTTGATTCATCGCTTCCGACAAACCGCGCACGACTAACCCTTGAGAAACTAGACCGATGCGTCGCGGGCATTTGCCGAGCGATTTCACACCTTCCGACGGGTATTCCAGATCGTTCTCGTCCACCCATGCGCGGCCATTCCACCGGGCGGATGGCAGCAGGAGCAACTCCATCAATTCATCCTGCCACTGTTGAAGAATTGACTTGGGCGCGAGCACGAGAATCGGGCCGCCCGCAGGGTCATCGAGAGCCATGAGCAGCCCGGCCATGGCGAGCTGGACGGTTTTTCCCAAGCCGACCTGGTCCGCCAGGACCAGGCGCGCGCCACCGAGTCGGTGTCGTTCTAGCGCCAAACTGGCAAAATACTTTTGGTGCGGCCAGAGTCCTTGGTCGCGGCGATAGACAGGCGTTTCGACAGCGGCGGTGGCGGCAGCCGTAGTGGGATCGGTGGTCGCTTTCCATTCTTCCGCTTCGATGACTCTGCGGGAAATGATGCGCTGCACGTCTTGCGCGATGAAGGGACAGCAGGCCAAGTCCACGGCGCGTGCATCATTCCAAAGCGCGTCGAATTCCTCCTGCACCCACGCAATGGTTTCGGGGTCATTATCTTCCCACAGCAATTCGTAGTTCACCTTCCAAGCCGAGGAGCTTTCGTTGACGCTGCCGAGGAACGCGGTAGCCGAGCCGTCCGCGCGTCGAACGACTCCCGCTTTGCCGTGGATCAGGCCGAATGCAGAGTCTGGCAGCACCCGCACTTCCATTTTCCTGCTCGTCAGTGCTTCGTAGAGTGCTCGATAACGCGGCATCGCACTCGGCGGCGCCTCCTCCGGCATCCCGGAACACCAAGACCGGCGGAGCGATGCTTGGGCGGCGGCAGCGGTGACGAGGTCTTGCGGATCAACATCCGAGTTGCAGATGATTCGCACCGGGCCGGTCACTTTGGCGATGGCTTCCCCAGCTACCTCGAAAAGGCTAGAGCGGAAATAGCCAGCGATGCGGTCATAGGAAACAGCCCCTTCCAAGCGCTGGTTCAGCACCGCTTGGTCGAGACGGTTCCGGCGGCTGGAATGGCGTTTCAACATCAGGCGTGGTCGTTACGGAGTCGTCCAGCGAGGATGCGGGCGGCTTCGGAGTCTGCAATCCATTCGTTCATACCCTCTGCGTTGCCAAGGGCGGCGAGCCATTCGAGCAAGCCGATGAAGCGTTCGCGCTGGCCCCAGTAGCCCTGGCCAAAGGTGTCGCGCAAGTATTGACGGCCTGGCTCGGGGCTGTTGTCAGTAGCGCTAGTCTCCCGGATAGCGAAAAGCAGGTGGCGGAGCGGTGACGCGGCAAAGGGATGCGGTGCTCCCGTCCCTGAACGCCCGCGGCGGGCGGGAAGCGCATCCGTATTGCCTCCGCTAACCGGAGCGAGCCCGGCGGCGGCAAAGCCGCTAGGGGTATGCATGCGGGTGCCGTTCGCTTTGTCGCTCTTCAGGAGGGGTTTGATGTCGGTCACGCCAAAGCCACGGGCCAGCTCTTCATACATGCCTTTGCGGCGCTCGCCCCGGCTCTCGATGTCGAGTGCGCGGAGGTAGTACCGCTCTACGAGCGAGAGATCGCGCCATGAATTGTCCAGGCCACGGGGAACGAGGGTGTCGCAGGCGATACCGAGAGCGCATTCGATGACGGTCTCGAAGTCACTCTTCTCGTTCTTGCCCCGCACGGCAAAAACCTCGTGCTCCACGTCGCGTCCGTCGAGCGTGCCGTATTGGGTGAGCACCTTGAGCGCAGCAGCGTAGGCGGCGAGCTGGTAGTCGGCATCGTTGAAGTTTGGTTCACCATCTTCGTCGAGGGCCTGCATAGACTCGATTTGGCGTTTCACTTCGTCCTCGACCATCGGATAAACCTCGTCGAGGAAGCCGGGTTCGTTGGCAGTGAGCTTGCGCAGCACAAGACAGACGGTGCCCTGAACGTAGTTACCCTTCTTTATGCCAGCGGCCTCTGTCTCTGTGCTGATTGTCCATGCAGCGGTAGCCTTGAGTCCGGCGGCCCAGAGAATCATGCCGAGGTCGGCCCAGACCGCCGGGTTCTGATGGGTGAACATGACCATCTGCAATCCGTTGTCCGGCATGTGCCGGGCGAGGTTACGGTAGATCTCCACCATGGAGCGCCGAAACTCCTCGCCATCGCCGCGCACGGCCAGCTCGGCGCGCGCATCGGGTGTCCACTCGGGAAAAGCTTTGGCCAGTTGCTTCGCGTACCACGCTAGAAAGAAATCGCCAAGTTCGTGGTAGTTGATCGCATCGGCGTATGGGGGGTCCGTGATCCAGAGGTCACAGGTTTCACCGACATCGCGGGCATCGCTAGGCATTACTTGTGATAATCCGGCTATTCGTTCATGGGCGTTCGGAAAGAAGAAATAGTCTCTTTGTAGCGATAGCGATTTGGTAGGATAGTTCAGAAGCGGATTAAGGGCTTGGTTGTAAAAGGTTTGATGGGTAGCGCCGATCCCCCCAGATTTTGACAGCCAGGGATCCCAAGAAGTTAATTTGGATTCCCAGTTTGCCATCGAACCGACCCCGAGGATTATGGCAATTTGACATACATTGCTGCGGCAATATCGCGTACTCTCGGAATATAACAGACCCTTGTAAAGCAACTGCCTCTGTGTGAAAAGGTGGTGCCAATAGGTCCAACCGCGCGTTCGGATTGGCTCCTCGGTTTTGTCGCCGCCCTCGGGAATTGACTTGGACGGGATGAAACCTTTGCGTTGCCAGTCGGCGAAACGTTCGCGAAGTAGTTCGAGCACTTTGGCTTCGCGGGCGAGGTCGGCGACGTCGGGCGCGGCGTAACGGCGCACGCCCTTGGTGTTAATCCAGCGAATGCAGTAAAGCCGTTCCTGAAAGACATCACCGGGACGCGGAACGAGGTCTTCATTGGTCCAGCGCCGGAGACCCTCGGGGCCGCGTAACGCTTCCACCGACCATGAGCGGCTGGGGTCAAACGGATCGATCACGCGGCTATCTGCCACGGTGACTCCCTTTTTCTCTTTGTAAAGTTTGAACTCGCTCTCAGAAGCACCGACGACTTCCGGCTGCAATCGATCCGAACTAGGCACGCGCTTCCAAGTGGCAACGGTCCGATATTTTTCTGAGATTATCCAGCTTGGCGCGAGTGGAATGTAATAGTCGCAACCCTCCGGCTTTACCTCCACGCAGTACAGAAACGCTTCGGCCCGTTCACCCCTATTATTGTGCTCGATGCCCCACTCGGTGATTTGCCGGTCTGCCGCCGCAAAGACCTCCTCCTGCACGCGACGGACTTCCTGTTGCACCTCTTTGCCTCCGCCGAGAAGATTAAGGCTGGCCCAGGTGAGCAAGCTTGCGACGGGGCTGAGATCGGAGCCAAAGGCTTCGCAGCCGATGCGAGCCGCCTCGAACGGAATAGACCCGCCACCGCAGAAGCAATCCCCTACGCGAGGCCTGTGGCCGAAGGTGCGCTGACCGAGTTGCTCAACGAGTTCGGGAAGGCTTGTGGCCGTGGTGCCGAGATGAGCGTTGATATCCGCCCAAGCGGCTGACGTGGGGCCGAGGACATTCTCCGGCCGTTCGCAGTCTTTGAGGCGTTCTGCATAAGTGAGGGCGTCGAAGACGGCGCGGTGTCTGATTCTTCCTTTATTCCGTTGCCACGTGCCGTCGTCATCCATTGTGAGGATCTTGAGGAAGGTCTCACGGTCTTTTCTTGGGTTGTCCGAAACGGGCATCAACATACACAAGGATGCACGCTCGGGCCAGGATGAGCGGCTTGCGCCCCCACCACTTGCCGAGCCCAGTGAGCGTCTGGCTGGCTCCCGCCTTGCGCTCCTTGTAAGACTCAGCGGAGAGGCGAGCGATGGGGAATTGGGTCTCGATGAAAGTGGGCATGTGAATAGTATGACTGTCAGAGAGTGAGGGAGAGCTGTGAATGACCCAGAAGCTCACGGCGAGCGCGGGGTGAAAGTCCCTCGCCTTTGACGAAGGGATTGTCGGCAATAGCGGCGCGGAGTGCTTTTCGCCAACCGAGACCTTTTTGCATGGCTTGGCCGGTGGTGGCCACCGTCATAGTGTAGAGCCACCAGCGCTCTTCAGGAGCTAGCGCTTCCCAGTTGCGCAGGGCATTGGGGATGTCGTCTGGTGAGGCGTCTTCCACCGCCCAGCAGAGGATGCAGAGTTCCTTGCCTAGAGACGGATGCACCGGCACGGGCTTTCCAGGATTTTTCTGAAACTTAGCGACAGGCAAGCCATTGGCGCGAAGGCGGCGATTGGCCTCTTCCCAGAACGCCGGGGCGAGGGCCAACCAGCGGGTGCGGTCGATAACGACGCGTAGCGATGGGGCGTTGGGCGACGGAGCATCCACTGAGCGGGCACCCAGATGGTCGAGATCATCCCCGCGGTGCTCGGTGATGCAAATCATGTCACTGCTCCCGCTGCCCTTCGGGATGTCGATAAGAAATCCGGACGTGCTTCCTCCGGTAGAAAGCCGAGACCGACGACCTTTCGGGCTAAAGATGAAGTGGCGCGGCGCATGGCTTACTGGGTTGCTTTCGAGAGGTTAAATTGTTGATTGGTCGCCTTGAGCCAGTCGAGAAGAGCCTGCCCGGTAGGGAAGCCAAGAGAACCAACAGTCATCCGTAGGCTTCCGCCACTGACGATCTCCTGAAGTTTGTCGGCGACAGATTTTAGAGCGGTAGCGTTGTAACCGCCGTCCAGGGCACCGGAGTATTCCACGTTCTGCTGGCCATCGCTGCTCTCCGCTGTGAGACTGATGTCGTAGGCGCTGGCCCCCGCGGTTTTTTCCAATCGTTGTATGAAGTCCCAGACTAACCCGGAGTCATCGAGCTTCGTTTGTTGGGTTCAGCGGGCCGGAATGGTCGGATCTAGTGTGCGCTCTGCTTGTCCTTTCTGTGGAATCGGGATGCTGATTGTTTCGGAGCTAACATTATAGCCGGAGGCTACGGCCATGGCGCATACCACGCGGGACTTCGCGGGAACGCGGAATGGCCCGTCGTACGTAGCAAAAAAGCCTACGCTGGTGGGCGAGGAGCCGTCCGTGGTGTAACGAATGGAGATTCCGTTGGCCTTTGGCAGAGCCAGTAACTCGACTTCGTAATGGTCGCCCCGGTTGTGAAGCTGGCATTTGAGGCGAACCTTCGCGGTCCATTCCTTCACCTCGCTTACGCGTCCGGTATCGGCAGGATCGAAGGCGAGGAAACGGTAGCGCATGCCGGTCGCTTCAAAGCGGGACGGCGTCGGCACGGGAGTCGAAGCCGTAGTGGGGTCGGAATCGCCAGTTTCATAGACGACGGACGGTGCGTGTAATGGTTCGATTTTGAGGAAGGTGTGCCCGTCGCCGTCATCCTGAACAGACAACTCACGGATCGAAACCTCGGGGACCGGTGGAGGAAATGGACCGCGACGGATGTGATTTCCCTCTTCCCGCCAATGGTCGCGCCGGAGGCACTCAGCCTTCAAATCATCGAGAGCAGAGGTCTTGTGGAGCGGCCAGTTGGTATTGACGGCGGCAGCCCGTTTAAAATCAGACCACAGCACTATTTTGGTTTCCGGCGTGCCAAAGAGCCGGGCCTCGGCACGAGTGCGGAAGCTGTCATCGTCGATCTTGGTCGTGAATTTTTGCGCGCCTTCGAGTGTCTTGCGGATGGTTGCTTCGCCGCTCGAATTACCGGCGAAAGCGAGATCGGTGCCGGTGGTGCGCAAAGCTTTATTGATGGAAGGATAGACAATCTGATCGAAGGCTTCCTTCAGGGCCGCGGTGAATTGCAGCCCCACGCGGTCACGAAGCGTGTCGAGGGCCCGCCACTGCGGATCGTCGGGCGGCGTGTTCTCCGCCTTGAGTTCGTCTTCAATACTTTGCAGGGCGCGAGTCTGTCGGGCCGAATCGAGCACTTTCTGGAAGGTATCCCGCGAGCCCGTGAGAAAAAGCACGCGATTCTTGTATTGTTGCTGGTTCCACCACTCCTGCCAGTCAGACGAAATGGGCAACTGGTTCGCTTGCCCGCCCGGTCGAACGATAACCAGTGTGGTCTTTTCCTGCTCGACCTGAACCTCATCGGGCGGCGGCAGGACTTTGACGACCTGGTAACAGTCTCGGAGCGAAGCCTCAAAGTAATCGTTCAAATGCTGCCGAAGCATGCGATCCACCGTCTCGGGGTGAAGCGAGAGGGCTGTGGAACGCAGCTTTGCTGCGAGGTTTTGCTGGTTCTTGAAAAAGAGTCGTCCGTCCGCAGAATTGTGAAGATACCACGCACGCGTCGCAAGCTTGTCGATGACGTTGGCCTTGAAAGTGGAGAGGTCTCGACCGGGACGCTGGAGGCAATCTACGAGCTGATATTCTCGCAGTCCGTGAATGGCGCCGGGCGTCGTTGAAAGCGAGGCAACGAGTATGAGGCGGGCGGCATCCGATGCATCGGAGTTTCCATTGGCGATGTCTATCTGTTCTACCTCCGCATCGCCGCCGTGAGCGACATCATGGGCAATGGCCTCGCTGAGTGATGGGTTGATGGTCCGGACCTCGGATGCGATCTCGTCCAGATTCAGATCGAGATCGTAAGGGTGGATCAAGTCGATGCCGGCCGCTTTCTCCGACTTCCAAAGATCCGAAACCACCATTTGCATGAGGCGAATAACACCGCGGGTTTGCTGAAAACCTTCGTTCTCCTTGAACTTGCCGACGAGTTCGCGGAGATCGGGGTGGAACGGATAGGCATCAACGACGCGAGCATAGAGCGCTTCCGGCGAGGTGGTGGTCAGGCCCATCTTGTTCGCCTCACGCAGCGCTTCCCGATAGGCCGCGGCCACTTTCTGGATCTCGGGCTCTGGCGCAATATGCTCGAAGAGGCGCTTGCGCAGAATGTGATAGAGTTCGTCACCGTTCGGATTGACCGGAGTGATCGGCACCGCAATGCGTTTGGATTCTGACGTGATTCCTTGGACGGCGCGGTTGAACGCGGACTCCAGATTGGCTTGGCCAATGCTGAAATTCGTTCCGGCCAGATCAGAAAGGACTAGGCACACGTTGTCCATCTCAGCGACCGCCACGAAGAGGTTCGCAAGTGCCGAGGTTGTTACGACGCCCAAGTCGGCATTGCCGACCGGGACAGCGACGGCGTATTCCAAGTAGAACGGAAGCTCGTCGAGAAAAAGCACGAGCGGGTCCCCGCCAAGCAATTGCTTCCAAGCTTCGGGTCCTGGTGCATTGAGGAGAGGGGAAACATAGCGGGCGAACTGCTCCGCTTTGCCGACTTGCTCTGCGATCGAGCCCCAGATTCCGCCTGCGGCATCGGTGCTTCGCCCATTGAAACCGACAACACGAGAGCGACCGAGCTTCGGAGCTGGGTTTTGCTCACCGAGGACCTTTTTCCGTAACTCGGGATCACGGGCCAACAACCCGAGCGCAATCATGCTGTGCGTCTTACCGCCGCCCATCGCCTGCGAAAGCAGGAAGACCGACGAACCCGCTCCCGTGCCGCCCAGATGACGGAACGCTCGGTCCATCAGCGTGAGCATGCCGTTGGTGAAAAAGTTCTCCTCAAAAAATTCCGGACCGTTGACCTGCCCTTTTAGAAACGTGTCGAGGCTAAGAACGGTGGCTCGCCTGTCAGCAGCAAAGACAGACGGGCGCGGTTTGCAGAGGGAGTGTATGCTCATATTAGCTTAAGTTTTGGAATGTGATCATGTGATTGTATGCCGCAAATGCTCGGGGAGGAATGTAGCGTCTTCCCGTCGCTCGGTTTATGATTTTCATCATGTTGGCGCTGGAGCGGTGTTCGCGGTGCGAAGCCGTGCACAAACACTTCCCTCAATCCCGGTTTAATGGGAAAGGTCAGCGCGGTAGTTTTGGCAGTGGCCATAATCTCCCTTCAACAGCCCCTACTATGTACTGTAAAGTCCGGTATAATCCAAGGAGATTTCACCGGGTAAACTGAGAATAGAACGCATGGCGCGACATTTCTCGACCAGAGAATTTTCCGGCCGATGCCGAATGCTCTGTTGGCTCGCTACTTTCAGGCGCGTAACCAGTTTGGCGAACTGGACTTCGCAGCGATGATGCAAACTCAGCCAGATGAGTTGTTTGAGACGTGGTTGAATGTGACCGATGATCCGCGCCACGAGATCGACGCGGAGTTCCTTGAGATTTTCAACTGAGCTGCGAACCGTAAGCGAGATTTGCACCGACCGAAAGATTCACCACAGGCGTTTATTCGCGAAGGCTTGTCCAGACCCTGTCTTGAGATATCGTTCGAACTCTAAGGCACGCCGATCGTCTTGAAAACACAGATACGTAACAAGCTTCCAAGGTCGGTACTTGGCGGTGTGCGTCGAAGCCCCGGCGTTGTGTGCTCGGAGACGCTCCTCAAGGTCACCGGTGACGCCGGTGTAACGTTGGACGGGAACCGAAAGGCTTTGGAGCAGATAGACGTACTTCATGACGGTCCCCCTTGCCTACTCCGCCGAAGCAGCCGCTCCCGCCTTCGCGAAGCCCGCTTCGGCGGGCGAAGGAAGGTCGGCTGCGAAGGCCGGGCGCCAAGGCTTCCCCCTTCGTCAACGCTTCGGGGGACACGTCGGGGGACAACCTTCGCTCCTTACACTCCACTGTTGCAATTTTTGTTGACCGAGAAGGGTGGCCTGCCACCCGAAGCTCCGCAGGAGCGAATGATTGAATCGTCCCCCTTCGCCAAGGCTTCGGGGGACACCCTTCGCTCATACGAGCGAAGGGTGGTGGAGCCGAAGGGAATCGAACCCTCGACCTCTTGAATGCCATTCAAGCGCTCTCCCAACTGAGCTACGGCCCCACTCTGCAAGGCGGAATGATGCGGGATGAAGGTTATGCCGATTCTGTCATCTGTGTCGCGAAATAATATCTAAGTTACGCAGCGAAAAGTCAATCTCCCAACTCCACTCACTTGACTTCTCACAGCTGGAACTTTTCGAACGGCTTCAACGACTGTAAGCGAATCCTTCAGCCTTCAAAATTCCGCCTTCAAACTTGCTTTGACCATCTCCTCGGCGTGCCGGCGCGTCTGTTCGGTGATCTTGACGCCGCCGAGCATGCGCGCGACTTCGGCGATGCGCGCTTTATCCGACAGCCGCTCGACGCTGGTAAAGGTCCGGCCTTTCTCGACTTCCTTTTGCACCACAAAATGGGCGTCTGCCAGAGCTGCGATCTGAGGCAGATGGGTCACGCTGATCACTTGATGGTGCGCGGCCACCTGCTTGAGCTTTTTGCCGACGATCTCGGCGACGCGCCCGCCCACGCCGGAGTCGACCTCGTCGAACAGCAAGGTTGAAACCACCCCCGGCGTCAGCACCAACGATTTCAGCGCCAACATCAAACGCGACAACTCGCCGCCGGAGGCGATCTTCGCCAGCGGCTTGGCCGGCTCACCTGGGTTGGGCGAAAAGTAAAACTCAACTTGATCCAAGCCGCGCTCGGTAAGTTTCTTACCGGCGATAAAATAGGGCGGTACGTCGGCTTTGTCCTCGTGAACCAGGAAGCGTACATCGAAGGTCGTCTCGACCATGCCCAGGCTGCGCACTTCCCGTTCCATCTCGCGCTTGAGCTTTTTCGCCGCCCGCTGGCGCTCGAGGGAAAGTTTTGCCGCGCAATCCGACGCCGCGCTGCGCGCCTCGGCGAACGCTTTGTCCAACGCGGCGATCCGCTCCTCGCCCTGCTCCAAACCTCCCAGCGTTGCTTGAATCCCTTCATGCAAGTGTAGGATCTCTTCGACGCTGCCATTGTATTTGCGCTTCAGCCGTTGGATTTCCGCCAGGCGATCTTCCAGTTGCTCAAGGGCGCGCGGATCGAAGTGCACATGACCAGCGTAACGTCTGAGCTCTGCCGCCGCCTCCTGCAGCTGGGCCAAGGATGAATCGATCAATTCCATGGTCGGCTGTAAGTTCCGATCGATCGCCGCCAGTTCGCGGAGTTTGCCGGCATATTTGCCAAGCCGGCCGACCAGGGCCACGTCGCCTTCATACAAAAGCTCCTCGCCCTCGCGGCTTCCTTGATGGAGCTTTTCCGAATGCGCCAGAATATTTTTGCTCGAACGGAGTTCTTCTTCCTCACCCGGCTTGAGCCGCGCGTGGGCGATCTCCTCGGCTTGGCTTTCCAGCAAAGCTTTTTCCTTGCGCCGTTGTTCAAGCGAGTCGCGGCTGTCGTTCAATTCGCGCCATGTCTGTGAAAGCGCCGTGAAGCGATCGCGCATCGACTTGCCGGCATCGCCCAACTCGGCAAATGCGTCGAGCAGGTTCAAATGGGTTTCCGGCTGGAGCAAAGTATGGTGCTCATGCTGGCCATAGATGTGAACTAGCGAACTGCCGACTTCGGCAAGTAAACTGAGCGGGCACAGGCTGCCATTGAGATAGATGCGGTTTTTGCCGGACCGATTGAGGATGCGTTTGATGACCAAATCGCCGTCGCTGTCGAAGCCCGCGTCCGCGAGCTTAGCGACGATCGGTGCCGGCAAGCGTTCGAACAGCGCTTCCACCGTCGCTTCGTCTTCTTTGTGCCGGATGATGTCCGAGCCACCGCGCTCGCCGGAGACCAATCCCAACGCATTGAGAATGATCGACTTGCCCGCGCCGGTTTCGCCGGTGATGATGTTCAGCCCCGGCCCCAAGTCGAGCGCCACTTCATCGATCACCGCGAAGTTCTTGATGCGAAGCTCACGCAGCATGGGCTAGTGTAGTGTCCCATAATTAACTTGACTTATATCTACGACGAAAGCTATCTTATGCGACATGAAAATAGCGCCTCCTATCCTGTTGTCCCCGGAAGAACGTGCGGTGTTGCG